>Ga0265594_1001634_pt1 | contig 17234 bp, 20 predicted proteins | sample saktaG_11_FD_190147 | JGI IMG/M metagenome (GOLD analysis project Ga0265594, IMG submission 190147) | Saline water microbial communities from Sakinaw Lake, British Columbia, Canada - sak_2011_5_24_80m | ecosystem: Environmental > Aquatic > Non-marine Saline and Alkaline > Saline ... | reverse complement strand
ACACAAAAAGCAGCCAGTGCTATTGCTGAAATGATTGGCATTACCAATGTTATGGCTGGAATCAGGCCGGATCAGAAAGAGCATGAGATCCATCGGTTGCAGGATGAAGGAGACGTTGTTGTCTTTGTCGGAGACGGCATCAATGATTCACCGGCCCTGGCACGGGCTGATATAGGTATTGCTCTTGGCAGCGGAACTGACATTGCAATGGAGAGTGCTGATATAGTCCTGGTTCATGACAACCTCCTTTATGTCGTTGCAGCGATAGAACTGGCACGAAAAGTGATGGGAAGAATACGGATGAATATTTTCTGGGCGTTTGCCTATAATGCAATACTTATCCCACTTGCTGCAGGTATATTATACCCATTGTATGGTATTATGTTCAGACCTGAGTATGGAGCCCTTGCGATGGCATTCTCATCTGTGACTGTAGTCTCACTCTCCCTACTATTAATGCAGTATACCCCACCTGCACTCGCTTTGGCATCTGACCATCATCTTTCAGGGGGAAACGAGAGAGAAGAACATCATTTTAATAGACGGAAACGGCCATCATATCCTGACACCGCTATTGATCCAGTCTGTGGGATGGATGTTATAACTACAGATGCACCATATACCACGGCATATCAGGGAACCACGTATTATTTCTGTGCACCAGGATGTAAAGCTGCTTTCAAAGCCGAACCATCTCGTTTTATCGCAAAAAAATAAAACCTTTTTTTTAATACGAATAACTGAATACAACGAATCGCACGGATTATCAATGATCTTATATCTTTTTTGTTCTGATAACAGTTGCACAGTCCAGACAATAATAGTACTCACCATCTCCCCATGTACGGTTCCCCTTGCATATCCGGTCACATCTGTATAACGGCTTTACCAAAGACCAATATAGTTTAAAATTCAGTTCTATGCTGAGTATGTGTGGACGATTCTGTATAGCAGTTGCACCTGGAGAAATAAGAGAGCGATATTCTTTATCCCATATGCCTGATGTTTCCCTACCATCCTACAATATCACAGTCTCGAATGTAACACCTGTCATCACCTGTACACATGAGGAACATTTCTCAGGTAAAATGGCAATATGGGGATATCAAAAGAGAGTACAATCTCATATAAGACGAATTAGTAACCTGCGTTCTGAAACAATCGAGAAGACCGTATCATTGTTAGAACGAAAACATACTTCCCGTTGTCTTATTCCTGCAACCGGTTTTTATGAATGGAAACAGGAAAAAAATAAAAAAATACCTTATTTTATCAGAAAAGAGGATGGAACTCTTTTTTCTATGGCAGGACTCGTATCTGATGCACATAACGATTCCAATCCCTACCCTTCTTATGTTATCCTTACATGCCCTTCAGCGGGAGGAATTCATGAAATTCATGACCGGATGCCAGTTATTATAGCGAGGGATAAAGAGATGCAGTACTTCTGCTCTGATACAAAGAGAGCAGTTTCAGTGCAATTTGAACAGATGAAAGCTGATATACGGAACTTTTTCGCGTATCCCGTCTCTCTTGCGGTTAATAATCCAGAAAACAATTATTTGGATCTTATCAATCCTGTCGATTATCCGGATCCTAACCAGCAGAGACTCCTGTAATATTATTCAATATCATAATGACACTTGAGAAACTGCCTTACATTTGCCGATTCAGTCCATCTTATGTCAAGTCTGTTGATGGTAGCAATAATATCATCTGCATATGCCTGCACCTGTTCTGATATTTCAGGACAGGAGAGATCAACAATTCCTACAATTGCCTGAAGTGGATTTTTGATTTTATCGTTCATTATGGCAAGTTCATGCAGGTTTACTTCGATCTGTTCGACTGAAGAATTAATATGGTGTAGATTTTCCTCGAGATTGGCAGCCATACTGTTGACACTCTCCTGCAACAGCAGGGTCTCACGATAAGAAAAAGACGTTGCCCGATGCGAAAGATTACCTTCGGATATCTTTTTTACATCGTTTGCAATACGTTTTATGGGCACTGCAAGACGCATTGCAAGGAGCATACCTATGATGATGCCTACAATGGTAATGATAAATCCAATCAGAATATGGGTAAACAGAATCTGATATGATATCTCATTAATGACCGAAAAATCATACACTATCATAACAACACCCCTCTTTCCATCTGCCAGCATCAATGGAAGGAATGTGGTGATGTAACCATCTGAATTTTCTTCTTTTCTGATAGTTTCTCCTGTTGTTACGACCGTTTCTGCTTCTCTGGGGATCAATCCTGCTGTAGGATCATTACTATCAATTAGTAAACCATCTGCTGACGGGAGAAATATGCGCATTTCATGAATATAGTGATCGTTTTTATTGAGAGCTTCAATGATGGAAACAACCTGTTTTGTAGCGTCTTTCTGTTCTTCCTGATTTAATATTTCGGTCTGTTGAACAAGAACATCTAATGAGAAGAGAATGTCATGCTCAGTTTCACTAACATATTTTTCGGTAAGACTTACAATGTGATTTTCAACCGATTGTATATCAAAAAATGTTACCATACATACGGTAATGATAACAAGAAAGCAGAGTGATAACAGAATGTAACGTGAAAATGGCCATCTTTTTTCGGATTTGAACATAATTTTATTCTCCAGCTGGATATCTCATCTCCTACAAGATAAGAATTTCCCTACATGTATCATACATTCGAATTAGGAAACCACCCTGCCAGATAAACACTGTTTTCTTCTCATTCGTGCCGGTACAACAAGATACGATGGTGCTACTATATCAGGTAAATCGTGTATAGTGTCCATACTATAGACGTTATTATCCTTTATTTTCCTGATAAGACCGGTGAGGACTGGCTGATACCAGTATTGTTGCCAAATCATCTCTCATATAAAAAAATCAACTTATTTAAATCTTTAATGATGATATCTTTGTATGACATTGACTTCGGTCCTGACAGACCTTATCTTGATTACTGAAATCGCGATAATAATATTCGGATTGTTAATATACCGGCAGAATAGACGTTATGGGCTTTATTTAGCCATCGGATTTCTTCTACTCGTATTCATTCGCCTGCTTGAACAGTTATTTATCTCGATAAGCAGTGACCTGACACTATCACTGACATTACTTGCGATGATACTTGTCCTCTATGCAACATGGTTACTCTTTCGCAAAAAATTTTGAACCATTATTCACAAGAGAATGATATACAGCCTACTGCTGTATGCATAACTGCCACCTGATTACAATGGGGTGACATTTTCACGCTATACTTTTTTTAAACCATTATTCCTGTCTAATGAATATACGTTCAATCAGGTTTCCCTAAAGATCTATGAAGAATCTAAAGGAACACAGTAAACGATTTTTATGAATTTCAGATGAGAGAATGCCTTATATTATTTTTTGAGATACTATGTACATTAAACTCCATCAAAAGACAGCAGATACCCTTGGAACCGATAAAAATGAGAATATAATGCGGAAAAGAAATTGATCCTTTCTTATATCAGAGCATGCATTTCAGGTCAAGAAAGTTCAGGACAGAATAATCTATCCATACTTATTAAAAGGGAATACACATTATGAAAATAGGTATTACCCTGTTCAGCAGTCGTTAATCATGCCTGCACCATCTTAAAAACATATGGCAGAATAATAATTGAGAGGAGCATTACAAGGATGAGCCAACTGACAAAACCGGTAACATACAGGGTATATCTTTCATATCCATAGCGATTAAGAAACCTTTCTGCTCCTTCTTTGAATATCAATCCACCATCAAGAGGAACCATAGGAAGGGCATTAAATGTTCCTACAATGATATTGAACCATCCGCACCAGAAAAGGATATTAATAACAATCCAGAATCCCGGGAATGGAACCTGATAAAAACTGGTTAGCGGGGTCTCACTTATCAGTATCTGGAGCGGGTGCATTCCTTCTGAATAGTAGGCTATTGCAGGAAGAGCAGTCATATACAAGATCCCAATAGGTGTGAGCAACTTGTGCATCTCATCTGAGATGAGCTGACCATCATAATAGTACACACCCATAAATCCTGAATCTGATGATTGCATCTCTTCAGGCCATTCACTCAGGACAAGCGGATAGGAGAGCAGATTCCCATTATTCTCTACAGTTAATCTGATGGTGTCACCAGGCTTTGTAGTATTGAGATGAGCTGATACTTCCTCGCGTGAAGAGACATCCATCCCATCGATGGAATAAATGAGTGATATCGGGGGCACACCTGCTTTTTCTGCCGGATACCCTTCATACATACCAAGAATCGCTGGTTGTGTTGTCGGTCCTGCATAACTGAGAAGACCAACCATAAGGACAAAACAGATAACGCCAATAACGACATTATTCATAATCCCGGCACCGTACATCCGCATTTTTGCACGAGACGGGGCTTCATCAACCTCTTTCTCATCAGGTTCGACAAATGCACCAATCGGAATGACGGCAACAAGGACACCAATAGATTTTACTTTGATATTCTCAACTCTGCAGAGAATGCCATGCCCAAATTCGTGTACAATAAGGGTGATAATAAGCGCAATCCAGAATGCAATTGTTGGAGGGATAAATTCATTGATATATGGAAGAGCAATAAAATTCCTGGGTTCATAGATGCCAGTTGGCTCAGGTTGAAGAATTATAGTTGCCTGAAGTGCAAAGAGGAGCATAACTGCCATACTAATCGAGACAATGATGACTAAAAAGACACCGATCGTCCCATAAATTCTCCAGAAACGGGACTGATTCTTAAACCAATCAAAAAAACTGGTTTTATCAGTTTTTATTCCGATAATAGGCCCATAAAATGTGATGTGCTCTTCCCACCTCTTTGTGTGGTACAGATATGAGGCAATAACAGTATATATCGCAATAATAGCAAGAATCACAACAAACAAGTTCATTTCTGGTAATATGTGGTATAGTCAGACTATATATAATGCGTGAAAAGCCCGGGTTTGAGGCAGTCTGTAATTTTCTATTTCTATCTAAAAATCAAAGAGACATGTCTGTCCAAGCGATGCAATTAGATCCCTGGTTGTTGCCCAGGAATTACGGGCAATGGATGGTGCCACATGATGTTTTTGGATATAGTGAGAGAGAAAATCTGTCGTTTTCTGATCTGATGGATATCCACTACCAAAATCACCCCATTCATCCCATAATGACTCAATAATACGATCCCGGGTAACTTTTGCAACGATAGATGCAGCTGATACCACAGGAAAGAGAACATCAGCCTTATGTCTTGCAATAATGCTGCATCGGTCACCGACAAGACCAGATACAGTCTTTGCATACCGCTCCTCACTAACATCACAGGCATCTACATACCCGGTATCAGCACCTATTGCAAGTATTGCCTCAGCATGGGCGTATGCTACGATATCATTCATGGTCATGGTCTCACGTTTCAGATCAATGTCTTCTGACGTAAGGATTACAACACAATAGGGGAATTCTGCAATTATTTCATGATACAGAGAGATTCTCTCTTTGCGTGAGAGAGTTTTTGAATCTCGTGCATTGGTTCTTTCCAGATCTTCTTTAAAACTGCATCCAACAGCACCGATAACCATTGGGCCCAGTACCGAACCTTTTCCAGCCTCGTCCACCCCGCATATCATAGTGTTCTGACATCTATTATGTCGCAACCTATAAGAAGGGAGATGGAGATCGTACAGTATGTACATCATCATTGTCGGTCTTGGTGGAATTGGAAAGACACTCGCAGCTCTTGCAGTTGAGCGGGGTGACAATGTGGTCATCATCGACCGCGATGAAGATCGGTGTAGTGAGATGTTGGAACGATATGACCTTCTTGCTATTACCGGAAACGCAACAAACAGTGCCATCCTTGAAGATGCTGGAATTGAACGTGCTGATGCTCTTGTAGCCACTACCAGTGATGATTCTGTGAACCTTATGACCTGCTGGATTGCCAAACGAATGAAAGTAGCCAATGTTGTATCTATTGTGAACCAGCAGGAACATGCAGATATGTTTTCTGATGTCGGGGTTACTATCAGTCAGAACCCTGATGAACTGGTTGCAACACGCCTGTACTTCTGGGCAGAAAACCCGCAGCTTCAGCAACTGGCATCCCTGCCAGGAGGTACTATCTTTGAGATACAGGTCGAGAACGGGGCCTTTATGATTGACCATGAGATTAGAGAGATGAAAGTTAAGGATTTTGTCTTTATTGCAATCAGAAGACAGGGAGGAGAACTTATTATACCAAATGGCGCCGTTAAATTCAGACCTGATGACGTAATAACCGTCTTTACCAAGAAGGATGCCGAAAAAGAGTGTTTAAAGACTCTGAACAAGTACCTAAAAGAGGGGAAACCAGGAACTAAATAAAGTGTATCCTAAAGATCAGTTGAAAGAGTCAAATAACTGCTTAAGACCTGCTTTTCCCAGTTTCATTGCCAGTTTTGGATTTGCCTTTGCAATATTTTTGATAAGATTAAGCGTATTAAATTCACTCATATTCATATCTGCCACTGAGTGAATAATAGCATTGAGATCTTCATCAGTTAATTTTACAAATAACTCTTTTATCTGATAGTTCCTCTCAATGGCCAGACCCATCATAGACGAACGCCAGGTAGTGTCATATATCTTTAGCGCTTCAGCACTCACATTACCATTTGAGAGAGCTGTCGTTCCTATCTCTCCGGCAAGAGAACCGGTATACAGAGCATTATAGATGCCCCCGCCGGTGAGCGGATCTGATACCCGTGCAGCATCTCCTACGATAAGCAGCCCATCTGCAACCGTCGATGCCAGAGGTCTGCAGATAGAAACGCCACCGGCAATGAGTTCTATTGGTTTACCTGATGGGAAATGTGATGTGACAAACCTATCCAGGTAATCTTTTGCACGGGTCTTATCTCCACTCTTATCCCCACCAATTCCAATGCCAACATTTGCAGTCCGTTCTCCTTTCGGGAATATCCAGACATATCCGGCAGGTGCAACAGAATTTCCGGTAAAGAATACGGTAGTATGAGGATCAATATCAATATCAGTCATCACGTACTGGACACAGGTCTCCATCTCACGAAGAGGTACGGTTGTATCGACACCACACCATCTTGCAAACTTGGCCTCAACCCCGTCTGCTGCAACAACAATACCCGCATTGATATCTATTCTCGCTCCATTATGCTCAATTGTAGCGCCAGCTATACGACCTTCTTCCAGGATAGGATTTACAGCCCGGGTCTTGACCATAATGTCTGCACCGGCATTTGCAGCCTGCCATACAAGCTCACGGTCAAAAATTTTTCTATCCAGTACATACCCGACTTCAGATCCGGCATTTTCAGATCTGAGATTCATGACAAAGCCATCAGGAGCAACAATCTGTGCCTTATCTATTTCACTGGCTATCCAGGCATCATCTGGCTTGAGGAACTGATGTAGGAGCTCTTTTCCTATTCCTTCTGCACATCTGACAGGTGCTCCAATTGCCGGGCGTTTCTCAACCAGAAGAACAGAGTGTCCCTTCTCAGCAGCTCCTTTTGCCGCCATTGCGCCTGCTGGTCCACCACCAATCACCAGCATATCATATGAGGTCTTCATTTCACAACCTCCAATGCACCGAGTGGACAGACACGTGCACAGATTCCGCAATCTGTACAGCTATCTTCGTCTACATCAAGATAGGCATCGATAAGTTCCAATGCACCCTGTGGACAGACGGATACACAACAGCCACAGTATGCACAGATATCTCGGCGAACAGTAATCATTCCTTATTACGTCACCATCATGAACAATTAAGGTATGTGATGCCCCTGCAAAATTCATGCAGATGTACAGATACAAAAAATGAGCAGTACCAGACATTTCTGATACAATTACGCGAGAATCACCAATACCACTACTGTACAGGTATTTCAAATGAACCATATCTTCCTCCTCCCCCGGGATGAAGAATGACATTACCGTTGCGGAGCGCATCTATTGCATTACCCACCCGCTCATGAACGTGCCGTATCTCATCGCAGTTGAGTCGGGTTAGAATTCCAATTTCATCGCCTAAGGTATCAGTTAATCGTGTATACAACTGATCACCCTTCTTTGTCTGTGATGAGGATACACCAAGAACGATCTTTATGATATCATACAAAGGAATGATGTGCAGGTAGGGAGGGCGTGGTACAGGAGATATATCAGAAAGCTCTTCTGCCCGGTCCTGTACCCCTTTTTTAATCCGTCCACCACATGACCTGCAGCGCCATCCCTGTTCGTGTGCCTCTGTACGAGTGTACAACTGATAGCATCGTATACATGCGGTTCGGTTATATTTGCCTTCTTCAGGAAAAAAACCAGCATTCATTGTTATTGAACCATGTTGCACTGCATCAAAAAATGATGGTACTGAACAGGTCCTGACTTTTATCATCGTAAACTCGCGCCCGATTTTTGCAGGATGAGGACTATGAGCATCAGAATTGGTTAAAAAAGGGACCCTGGTAAGTTCACTTATAGAGGAACCATACCCACTGTCAGCAGAGAGACCAAGCTCAAGTAAATCAATTGATTCATCACCATAACATGCCCGTACACAATCCCATGCTGCATAGAGTGATGTCCAGGGGGTGAATGCATGTGCCGGACCTATCATTCCTCCATTTTCATGAACATACTGTGCTATTTCTTCTCCTGACAATCTGACATGAGGGCGGCCATTTGTTTTGATATTCTTAGAGAAACCCTCAAGGCAGGATCCAAGTGTTTTACAGGAATCCATGTCAGGCATGAGAATGAGATGATGAACCCGGTTTTTATCTTCAACCTCTGTTGTCGGGACAACGAGAATATCATCTGACGGGGTATCATCCCAGTATTGCCGCCATTGAGGATGAAGAGCGTCTCCGGTTCCAATGACCTGAAGTCCTTTCAAGGAGGATGCTGCAAGAATAGCGGCGGGAAGCATCTTTTTCGAAGATGCCATTGAGAAGAGAGAATGGATATGAAGGTCTGCTGAGACTATCATATTACCCGATGTATGAGAGTTCTTCTTCCTGACTTTTCTCCTGTTCGGCAAGTTTCTGTAACGCTTCTTCCATTTCTGCTGCCCTTTCATGCAGATTGCTGGTATCGACCTCAATACCAAGCAATGTACAAAGGATTCCCAATAGAAGCGTTGCACTCTTTGGATCTACAAGGTATCCAGATGTCTCTCCCATCAGACATACCCCTTCAATCCCCTTTGGAAGAGCAAATCCTAACATAAGACCTGCGGCACCGATGATCCCGCCACCTGGTTCTCCTTCACCAAATATGACTCCGGTTTTTTCTATCTCTTCTTTGAGTGAGATCTGGTTAACCGCTCCAAGGACACGGGGAGTCTCGACAAAATGACCAACACCGTAACCCCCGAGTGTATATATCCGTTTTACTCCAAGTTTTTCGGCGATATCAACATACAGAGAGGAAAGGAGGTAATGACCTTCATTTGAGGCACTTTGAAAATCACCGACCAAAAAGAGACAGGTTATCTCATCACCGCAATGCCTGAATATCTCGTTATTACAGAGACGGGTGACACCATCAGCCCCCAAAATGACTTGTGGGGGGAAGTGTATCGAGGTAATCTCTGCGATTTTTTCTGCTCCAAGCTCTTTAATCAGGTGCTCGGCTACCAGTTTACCAACATGGCCAATACCGGGTAGTCCCTCAATAAAAATAGACGCTTTAAGATCTTCTTCACTTCGCCCGTCAATAAATGTGACTGAAATATCTTCCATCATCGAACCAGTCTCCGGTACTGGTGATACTTGTCCTCTGGAGAAAAACGGAAGGGGTGGGGGGTTACAGTACGTGTGTTACAAACCGGACATAAGTCAGAAAGAGTATAGGTATTGTCTTTTAGACATTTCCTGATTCGACCTTTCATACAATCTTGCCTGATTTTGACCTGCGGGTGAATTTTCCTTCACTTTCAGCCCGTTTCAGCACTCCGATAGCAGCATTTGCAGCCTTATCCAGAGCTATCTCTGCAGACTTATAATCCGTCGCTGTCACCTTCAGACGATAATTAGGCGCGCCAAGATAGGTGATTTCTATCTCGGCATCATCAACTTTTGGCTGGGCACTACGAAGTGCCCGCCTGATAATATTTACCCCATCTGCATTTGTGGTTCGCAGATACAGATCTCCACTAATAGTAACAGTGGGAATTCGTACATTATCCCGTGCAATGGTGAGAAGAGCCTCTATAATATCATCAGATATTGCACATTCCTTTAATGCAGCTTTCCCATTCTGCACTATTTCTTCAAAGGCACTGTACAGTTCCCCATACTCTTCATATATGGCAGATGCAATTGCATCTGTTTCCTCAGGTTTGCCTGCTGCTTCTGCTGCAAATCCAATCCATTTCAGTGCCTTTGACTCATTTTTCCATTCTCGTATCTTTTCCCGGCGCTGATGTTCGTTTACATCTTTCAGAGAGAGATCGATATGGCCTTTCTTTGTATCGACGTTCAGAACTTTACAGACAACTTTCTGCCCTTCCCGTATATGATCACGGATATATTTTATCCATCCACGGGCGATCTCTGATATTGGGATTAATCCCTCTCTCCCCTGATATTCATCCAGATGGACAAATGCCACGAAATCTTTTACGTTCTGCACTGTACAGACGACCAGTTCCCCGGCCTCAGGCCAATCTCTCTCCTGCATCAGACACTCACTCAACTACTGACAGAACTTCCGCTTCAATCCGTGCCTTTCCACCAGAGGGTCTTGCCAGAACACGTCCACATATAATACAGTCTACAACTGAACTTGCCTTATCAAAAATCAGTTGTTCATGCTCGCAATCTGGACACTTTACATTGATAAATGTACTCCGGTTTTCCCGTTTCATCTGAACCATATTTATTTCTCCGTTAACTCAAACTTAGAAAGACGATATCCGGGTCTTAAATGAGCTTTTTTACAAACCGTACACCGGTATCGCACATTGATCTTCTTTGTAGGTTTATCGCCACCAGGAACTTTTGAGAATTTTCCCATGTTACCGATTTTCCCTCTCCGGCTTTTCTGTCTGTCAATCCAATGAAGACCTGAAGATTTACCTTTTTTGACCTTTTCTACTTCATGAACTTCATGTTTTCGACAATATGGACAGTATGTATTGAATTTTGTTGGCATCTTCATAAAATGAGCCTCGTCATGCTAGGGTGAATACCTATATTATTAGCCCGAGTTAATATTTAAGACTATTTCGCGTTCACTCAAAACCTCTGCATTTCTGATTGGAAGCGTGATGATATCATCCTTAAAAATCTCATATACGTGCCCATCCAGACCCATAAACGGTTCCATATCAGTGATTACACGGACCAGCGCGTATTCATCAGATCCATCACTCTCCTCTGATGAAGGAAGATCCTCAGGATACACGGCATTTAAGAGGTATCTCTCGTTTTCTGGTTCTGATTTCAGATGAGGGTCTGTGATACCATAATCACTTTTCTTATCCAGTTCAGATGCACTCATACCCAAAAGGCCTGCAGATTCTGGTGCCACAGGTATTTTTCCTTCAAGCATCCCCCGTCTTGCGTCCCTTATGGCATCAGAGATACGGTTATACACTTCAAGTTCAGGCGGCAGAAAAAGACGTATCTCATTTTTCCCGATGAAACCTCCTGTAGCTGCAGACTGCGCTATTGCAACTATTTTTCCAATTCTAATACTAAATATCTCTTCACTTGTTGCCCTGATACTTGCCACTTTCTCAATAAGCATACGGGATTCATCAGAGAAAGGATCTTCAGTGGCATAGACTTCTTTTTGAATTGCACGAATCTCAGCCTGTGCTGTAAGATACGTATCATGTGGCATCTGAACAAGTTGTCCTGACTCTCGCTCAGAGAGAAGGATTCTTCTGAGTTCTTCAAGGTGCATCATCCACCTCCTGCAACTTCTCCCATCCCACGGCAGCAGAGAAACATCCCTAGAGCTTCCGGGACGGTATTTATCCCTTTTTTAATATGGTACTGATTATCAAGAAGCGATATCTCATAAGATGCTTTTGATTCAACATGTAAATCCCGATCAGAGAATACCACAGCATCAATGAGAGGGTTAAAATCATCAAGTTCTTTTATCGTAAGGGGAACAACACGAAAGCCTGATTTTGCATGAAGACTACCGGGTAGACGAATAAGGCGTTTGATATCGGTTGTGACGGGTTCATCTGCCTGGACTCCGGATTCCCTGCACAGGGTATAAAAATTCCCATTGATATCCTGGCATAATGCTTCGAGTATGGTCGAAATCGTCTGATCATCCATATTGATTGATCCAGGATCTGTTCGTAGCCGGGAAGAGATCTCCGGAATCATCTGGATAAACCGGTTTGCACGCACATCTCCAATTCCTTCATACGCCGTGAGTTCAGCATTGCAAGCAGATTCCTCATATGCAGCCAGCTGTTCAAGGTATGTAAGGAGTGTATTTCTAAACCGACAGGGCCAGCCAATCCTTCCTTCCTGGTATTGAGAGAGCATTGCTTTTGGTTGTATCCCAATCCCACAGATATAATTAATAATTTCACGACGTTCCGGACTTGTCCAGGTTCGAAATGCAATGTCCTGTATATGAATATGATACCCCCGGCCACCGGAAAACACTATCTTTAAGGTCTGTTTTTCAATGCCAAGCTCATCGATGAGGACAGAGAGTAGTTTGTATGCCTCCTGTTTGATTCGTTCAAGCATTGCATCATATGCCCCCCGCATGATGTGGTCTGCATCAAGATCAAAAATAAGATCTGCCCCGGACCAGTTTTTATCCTGCATGGTTGGTGCTCCGGGATTTTCATAATATGCAGTTGAATAATACGCATGGGCAGGAATCAGATTTCTGATATAGGTTTCCATCTCTTCTGATGAGAAGAAACCAATATGTCGCTTCATCCGAATCTCATCCGGATATGCATCATCAAAGAAGATGAACCCAAATTCACGCTGGGCTACAGATGACGGGGCAAAGAGAGTTCCTTTCATATAGTAATCAGAAAATCTATTTCTGATGAACGTAAGCGTCGCAGGCCTCATATCGATGGAGAGATTCCTTATAGATCCCTTATCATATATGGGCCTGTTCGCTCATAACCAAGTCGGTGATAGTATGGTCTCACCCCGATTCCTGCCATAACCGCAAGTCGCCTGTAACCAGCTGTCCGAGCCTGCTCTTCTGCTTCGCTTAATACCGCTTCCCCAAATCCTTTATGCTGCATCTCACCCATCTCATGAAAAGCTGTTTTTCCAATAGGAACCACAGTGCCATATACATGCAGTTCCCTGATGAATGCAGCACCTAAGACCTCAGGCCTCCAGGCATTATCGGTCAGTCTGAGCCGTGCAAATCCAATGAGAGAGTCATCAGCAACAGATGATATAAACCGTTCTTCACCACCACAGCATTCATAAGAGAGCGTATTGATATGAGTTTCTCCACTGGCTACACGTCGCCCAATCTCACGACACCTGATACACTTGCAGCGCCCACCACGTGACTGCAGACGTTCAGATGCAAGCTGTCTAAAGTTACTGTGACGTGAGCCAGATACTATCATCTTTGCCGGGATGTCACGCTGAATCCTCTGTAATCGGCAATACTCTGGAATCTGTGCTTTTGCATCTGCTATCAGGTCAATGAGATCGTTCTCATCATATGTTTCATACTTTCCCTCCTTCCATAATCGTTCCACACCAGAGCCCGGTGTAACAAGAGTTGGATAAATCTTTAAAAAGTCGGGTTTAAACCTGGAATCTGTAAAAAGAGTACGAAACATAGATTTATCTTGTTCCATCGTGCAACCCGGAAGGTTGGGCATGACATGAAACCCCACTTTCATTCCGGCATCACGAAGAAGCGTGTTTGCGCTGACCGTATCAGCCACAGTGCATCCCCGTTGGTTATACTGCAGAATTTCGTCCTGTAACTGCTGAACACCAATCTCTACTTTGGTTACCCCAAGCCCAAGCATCAGGTTAATATGTTCTTTTTTACACCAATCAGGACGTGTTTCAAAGGTTATTGCGACACATCTGACCTTTGCAGTCTCATTGCAGGTAAAGACATCGGTAGTCAGAGCAGCAGAATCCGGGTCTGGATTCTGATAGGTGTTCATTGCCCGAATGCATTCCTTTACAAACCACTCCTGATAACTCTCATCGCGGGCAGTGATTGTACCACCCATGACAATTAATTCTGCTTTGTCAACACAATGACCGAGTTGTTCAAACTGGCCTAGTCGTGCAGATACCTGCCGGTATGGATCATACTCATGAAATGATGCACGAAGAGCTGCTGGTTCTTCCCCGGTATAACTCTGGGGCGTATGAAAAAGATGCTCAGGCCCACCCGGGCACGGAAGACATATGCCATGAGGGCAGGGGGATGGAGAGGTCATCACAGCAACCGGAGCAACTCCGGAGAGTGTTCTACTCGGTTTGACCATCAAAACGGACCGAAGCATGTCACGTTGTTTTGGGGTGGCTAATGCCAGTATCTCTGACTGTTTTGGAATTTCAGAGAGATGGTACTTTTTGCAGGCCTGTGCAATAATCCTGCGAACATTGCGAGACTCCTGAGGCGTTGATAAAAGATGAGAGATTATCTCCCGTTTTGCAGCCTCACTCGTCATAACGTCAGTTCTCTACCGGTATCTCGACATCACAAGTTAGTGATTCAGGAGTAAATGTCATAAGTGGCATACGATTATGCCGGATGTGGCCGACTATCTCTTCGCTGAGAATTAAGATAGCCTCTTTATGTGCTTTTTTATTTTTATGGATATGAACAGGAGAAATATGAAGATCGTTATACCGGTTGGTTTGAACCTCTTCTTCGGTGATGATCTCATAGTATTTCTTCACATGGACAAATAGCATATGTAAATGTAATAGTTCTTCCTTCTGCACAATATCACCTAACGATACACACAGAAGGTTCTTTCATATTTTGATATAGTTTGCGGCAATAGCTTAAAGCCACCCTTATCTACATTGAAATTGAGCATTTTCTTAAATAATGCCGCCAAATCTCAATTATTTACCCTAAATAGTGGCAATTTCAACTAATTTCTCAAATTCAATATTTCATTGTGATCAACGATTGTATAAAGTTATATATTACCCCATAAAATACTTTCCATAATTATCCTGAAATATGAGGAAGTCCTTCAGGGAGAGGTATCAATTTTACCAGCGCTCTTTTTTTTCCCAGCTGACAGTCATCATAGAACTCATCATACCGGTTAATGATGATGTACTTCTGCCCTACAAGAATCCCTTCAGGATTGCAGCGTGCATATTGTTCACATCGTTCATGAGCACAGGGATGACGAAAGGTAATGGTTGTGTTTGGACGTGCCTCTTCACAGCTGATAAGAGCACAGATGGGTGCTTCAAGTACATCAACCGCACAGACATGACCATGATGTATCCGGCATACATGATGAGTAGGTCTTTTTGCTATTATCTCGTATCGTTTGCCTTTTTCTAAATTGGCACATGCCCTGATTAAAGGACAGTCAGCACAGGCCGGGACCGGGCCGTCATAGACAAATTCTCTTCCCACTTCTGCATGCACGGCACCAATTAATGTCACTTTTTTCTTTGTTTCCGGCACCTTATTCACTCCTATGTATAGAGCAACCTGACAAGTTCCTCAGCCGCTTTCTCTGACAGGCCCATGTCAATTATTGTAAACCGCTCCGGCCTGATATCTTTTGCACGTAATAATGCCTCTACTATCACAGAATCAGGAATACCTATCTCTGACGGGGTGACAGGAGCTCCAATCGTTTTAAGGGACTGCTGAATGGATCGCCAGTCACCGCCATGCAGATACATCATCATAATTGAACCAATCCCGCATATCTCTCCATGAAGAGCTTTTCCCGGTACAAGGCGCTCGACTGCATGACCAAATTTATGTTCAGCTCCGCTTGCCGGGCGTGACGAACCTGCGATACTCATTGCCATCCCTGATGAGACCAACGCTCTGACCACGAGATCCACAGCCTCAGGGTTGCCAGGTGTTATCAGATCTGCATTCATAACGAGCATTTCTGCTGTCATCTTTGAGATAGCAAGAGCATACCTGCTGATATGGTCACCCCGCACCCGGTGAGCAAGTTCCCAGTCAAGGATTGCCGTGTAATTGGATATGATATCTGCACACCCTGATGCGAGCAGACGGTAAGGGGCTTCTGCAATGATGCAGGTGTCTGCAATGACTGCAATAGGGGGCTTTGCTTCAATTGATGCATTTCCCTGCCCCAGAGGTATACTCGCACGGTTTGATACGATGCCATCATGTGATGCAGCGGTCGGAATGCTGATGAATGGTTTGTCTAGATTGTACGAGACTATCTTTGTAGTGTCAATAATCCTCCCCCCACCGATACCAATGAGGAGGTCTACACCTTCTGCTGCCTCTCCTGCTTTTTTTATTCCATCCTCGTCAATGGGTCCTGCCAGAAACACCTCAACAGAATAGGTACCCTTAAGAAGAGCACATGCTGCATCTGCAGCAACTGCACGGGTATGTTCCCCGGTGATAATAAGGATGGAGGATCCCTGCTTAAGTTCCAAAAGAACATGCGGGAGTTCTGATAAAACATTACTCCCGATGACAATGTCTCGTGGAAAGACAATCCACTTCATCTCACCTGTTGATTCCTGGCTGCCAGACTGATATTTTTCTTGACTCATACAACTCTTATATTCGGGACTGTTCTTCCTCTCATGTTCATATCTCAACCCTGATCAGTGTCTGCACTATTGATACACTGGTTGTAGTTTTCCTTTTGTATCAGTTCTTTCTGCTCTGAAAAGAATCTTCTGTTCTGTGTGTCAGATATCATAAGAAAGGATACAGTACATTATACCAGGCAAAAACGGGTTTATCGCAGTTAAATGAGTAAAATCATATTATTGCAGGTGATTTTGAGACAACTCTACAATACTAAACCAGGATTACTACGGATGTATTGGTTTATAGTAACGGGCAATGCATAGAGAATTTCTCTTTCCAATACCAGGGAGAAACGTGTATACTCTTATGGAAAAAGAACAGAGGCTCCATGCATACATACTAATTTCTTTCTGCCTATGTGTACTGGTTACACCATGATTCGGGAATTTATCTACCAGTATTATATCG
>Ga0265594_1001631_pt1 | contig 17238 bp, 8 predicted proteins | sample saktaG_11_FD_190147 | JGI IMG/M metagenome (GOLD analysis project Ga0265594, IMG submission 190147) | Saline water microbial communities from Sakinaw Lake, British Columbia, Canada - sak_2011_5_24_80m | ecosystem: Environmental > Aquatic > Non-marine Saline and Alkaline > Saline ... | reverse complement strand
GTTTTGGGACGATCGTCCCATAATGCACCCTGTCTATAAAAAAAATAAAATGCGGAAATAACACTCTAAAAATCAAGGCGTGGACTAAAGAAAAAGGGTTCGTTTTGGGACGATCGTCCCAAAACGAACCAAATGATTAATTGCTATTTATTCTCGCACCAAATCCTTATTTTAACTTTTGAAATATATCATTGTTGTTTATTGATTTTATATTAATTCTATATTCGTTTTTAATTTAAAAAATATTTATGAAAAAGACAGAATATTTTTTTCAAGGAAAAAAGAGGAGTTTTAGTCAAAAGTTTTTTGAAAAGGGTTTAAATGCCACCACCTATGTTTTATTTGTTATTAAAGATACCGGAAAAGATTTTTTGCGAGGACTTCCTGATTGTTATCCTGGATTTGAGATGATGAAAGAAATGTTTGGAGTAAATTATAAACCCAAATTTGAAAAGGAAACAATAAAATCAAACATTCGGCGACTAATAGAACAAGGACTAATCACTAGAGATCCAAAACAAAAAATTTATTATTTAACTGAAAAAGGTAAAGAAATTGTAGGGTTTATTAAAAATCGATATTTAATCTTAAAAGAGCCGTGGGACAATAAGATAAGATCTGTTATTTTTGATATCCCAGAGGATAAAAAATATTGGAGAAAAATAATACGCCAAGAACTCAACCTTCTCCAATACCAACAACTTCAAAAGAGTGTTTATGTTGGGAAGCATCCTTTGCCGGAAAGCTTTATTCAAGAATTAGAAAAGAATGACATTATTAAGCATGTGTTTATTTTCACTATTGATGAAATCGATCGAAAAAAAGAGATAATGGATTTATTGGAAAAAACAGAACTTTAATTTTTTCCTGAAAAGATAATTTTAAGAGAGGTTCGTTTTGGGACGATCGTCCCAAAACGAACCAGATTAAAATACTTGTGGGGAGAAGGGAGAAGGGAGAAGGGAGAAGGGAGAAGGGAGAAGGGAGAAGGGAGAAGGGAGAAGGGAGAAGGGAGAAGGGAGAAGGGAGAAGGGAGAAACAAAAAAGAGAAGATATGGAAAAGAAAAACAGAAAAAAATATAACAACAAAATCTTTTTTATTGTCCACAAAAATACGATAAAAAAAATAACAACAAAATCTTTTTTTCGTGGTAAAATATCTTAATGATAAGATTCAAAAAAATTATTCTCGTTTTTCTTTTGGCTGTTTTTTTATTTCAAGCAACGCCGATTTTTGCTTTGGAAATAAATTATCCTTCCGTTCCCGGAGCCGAAAACCCCAATCAAATCCAAAAAAGAATAGACGAGGGAACTTTAAGCAGGAAGGATTCTTTTCCTCTTATTATAAATTATTTTTTTCGTTTCTTTTTCGCTTTGGCTCTGGCTATTGCTGTTGCTGTAATTATTTACGGGGGAATTTTATATTTGATTTCCGGCGCCAAGCCGGCTGTTTTGGTTACAGCCCGAAGCCGAATATCGCAGGGGATTTTAGGACTGGCGATTATCTCTTGCTCTTATTTGGTTTTGGGACTGATAAACCCCCAATTATTAAGTTTTAAGATTGACTATCAAACATTTCCAGTCATATCTTTTCCCTCTGGCGATGAATCTCGAGAAGTTGTTTTTTTTCAAAATCCAACCGGCACTATTTTAGCTGAAATTATAAAAGACCTTAACGAGGAAGTGGAATTAGAAGGATTTGGCAAACACCGCAAAGCGGAAATACCCTTTTTGAAATTACAAACAACTGTCGGGAATGTTATCTCGGTAACCGAGGAATTAAAGAACCTCCTTGCCAAATGTAAATGTGGAGAATCCATATCCCATACCGAATGGGATAATTTTAAGGGAAGATGCGTCGGAGGATTGGACGCTATAAAAGAAGAGGAACATTGGCTCTTGGAAGTGGCGAAGGAAAAAATAAAAGGAGGAATCAACACCTGCTTTACCCGTTGTCAGACCTGTGGAAACGATTGCGATTTGAAAGAGGTAGAAGAAGGGGGCAAAATAAAAATTAAAAGAGAAGAACTTATGGGACTTTTAGCTGAACTTCAAACCCAAAAATTAAATTTCACGACCGACCAAATAGGGCTGATAGAGAAAGTTTTGGATTTAAACGCCACCAATTTCCTATCTTCTAATTTCATAGATGTTGTTTTTCAAAGCGACTTTGAAGCCCAAAAAAGGGACTTGGAAGCCGAAGGATATATTGTCTCCATAGAGAAAGACGAAAGATTTCCCGAACCGGAAAAGATAACAATGAGTCCTTATATCCCGGACACTTGGACTGGCTACGCGGTGGTTGAAAAAAGTATTTATTCCCTCTATCCAGTTTTTCTGACCGATTGGAATCAAAAGGTGAAAAAAGAATCGGAAAGAATAAATCTCTCCTCCGTCTTAGCCCAAATGACTTTGGAAGATATCCAGAATATGATCCAAAGTTGTCTTAGTGCGGCTTTCGGCGCCGGAACATTCATCCTTGACGAAAACGAGTTTATGGAAATCGTTAAAGAGGGGATAAATGAAGGAGCAATCGGTTATTTTGAAGGAATTACCGGCCGACTCGCCCAAGATAGCATTAATGACTTTTGCCAAAAATTGGAAAAAGGAATAAACAAAAAGATGGAAGAAGATGTTGGGAAGAATGTAGGCCAATGTAAGGCTAACTGTGGGACAGGAACAACGGAACCCGAAATATCCTGCCAAGCAAAATGCGGAGAGAAAACGATTCCCCCCAACTTTCTTTCCAACGCTTTGAATAATTTGCTGACCAAAGACATTAAAGATAAAATGCCCGATTCAATCAAGGAACGATATAATGAAAAATTAAGGGAGATAATTTTCGGAGACGAATTAAATAAAATCATATCCCAAGATATGGTTGATATTCTTGACAAGGTTCTCAAAGGAGCATTAAGCAAATCCATTGAAGACCAAATACCCTTTTTAGCCAAGAATCTGAATAAGAGTATGGCAACCGCTTTACCCAATTTTGTCTTCGGATTTTTAAATACGGTTGATATTTTCTTAAAATCCCATTTGGAAGGACTTAAAGAGAGAATTAGCGACGGCGTAAGTGATGTTGTCCAAAGGTTAACCAACTATTTTCTCGCAATCGCTTCCTCTAATACGGAATCCTATAAAAGAGAAAATCCCGATTTATTCAGAGAATATCTTTCCATTGATGAATGCCAAACGACAGGAGGAGGTTACTACAATGAAGGTTATTTTTATGACGGGGACGCCCATAAATGTTTAAAGGCAACCCCCGAAGACCTGAATAAAAGAAGCTTTTTTGAATATACTCTCTTCCCATTCACTTTTCCTGATTCCTCTTGGTTATACGAAAATCGGGAAGATATTTGTCGGGGAGTCGGCTATTGCTGGTACACTAATAAGTGCCAAGAATGCGGAGGGGAAACAATTATAAATATAAATCTTGATGAAGAAAGTTGCAAGAATCTCACAGGAAAATCTTACAACGGAGGATATTATTATGTCACTCTTGAAAATAAATGCTTTAAGGCAACTCCCGAAGATTTGAATCGAGAAGCATTTTTTGATTTGCCTTATATCTCTTGGTCATTTGAAATAGACCGAGAAGGAATTTGCGAAGCGGCCGGTTATAGTTGGTATTCTTATAAAGAAGGCGACGAGGGTTATGTAGAGGGCGAAAAAAACGAAGGTTGTCAAAAAAAACACTCCACATTTAAAGACGCCACTGCGTCTTTCAGGGATGTTTTAAAAAATTTAGAAGGAGCATTTTTGGGTGGCTTGATTAACTTCGCCGAACAATTCGCTGTCGCCCTGATTCAAACATCGGCTCACACCCTAACTCAATTCGCTAATGTTTGGATAGAAGACGAGATTATCGCCCCTCTCCAACCCTACTTAACCCAACTCTCCGATTTTCAGAAAAAACTCCACGAATTTTTAGGTTCCACCGTCAGGGACTTGCTTCCCAAACAAGTAGCTCAATACCTTTCCAGTAATGTTGAACAAATTATCACCGACCTTTGTCAAAAAGCGAAAGCCGGACAACCCCTTAAACTCTATGACGGAACCCAACTATCTTTAACCGATGATTCAGGTGGCAGGTTAACTTACGAAGAAGCCGAAAAAACCCTCTGCCATATTGACGAAGAGTTTCACCAAAGCATTCTTGATAATTTGGGGGAGAGCGGCCATTTGGGAAATGAAATGGTTGACGCTTTGAATTCTACTATTTCTGATCTTCTACCTGATGAGGTTAATAAGTATCTTGATATGTCATTTGCCGAAATTCTTTTCCCTGAAATAACTAACATTAAAAAACTGATAGTGGGAACCCCTAAAGAAGTTATGTGCGGAGAATTGTTGTCGGATTATCCCTTTGAGATAAAAGCTAAAACCGGTGATACACCGGTGGTTACAAAATGCGATGCTCTTAAACCAACTAAGGGGACACCTAACCTTCTCGATTACTTAAATCTCCCTTACTTAGATAAAGAAAGTAGCGCTTGGAAAGACCTTTCTTTTGACCAACGGTCAACTTATTCAATTGGTTGTCCTTTTATTTGGTATGCTTGCCAAAAACCGCTTTCCGGTTGGAATCAGGGAGTCGGAACAATTATTAAGGCAATTTTAGAAAGGGCTTGTCAAGAAAATGAAACTAATGTTGGGAAAGTTTGTGAGGGAAAGGGATGCGATAGTTGTAATATAGAAGGACTGACAACTATTACCCCGCCGACTATTGAGTTGGAAGAGAGCAAAAATCTAAGAAACAAATGTACTTCCTGCGACATTTTGGTTGATAATTCCATCGGTTATAGTTTGTTCAAATATGCCATAGAGGAAAACTATGGCAAGATTAAAGACACAGACAGTAGAACTACAGAAGATAAAAACAAAGAAATAAGAGCGTTCCAATGGCTGATAGCTACCTTCCCGAATACAAGTTTAAGGGCCGATATTAATAGATTAGTCGAAGAGAGAGGTTTGGGAGTCCTTTGGATAAGTGGAGGGAACTCTTCTCCTAAATATAATGCCGAGAATGCTAATAGTCCGGATAGATTCAATGTTATCCCCTTAGCTCTTGTTTCTTGGTTCACCCAAGGAACTACCGTCTATGATATCTTGACCGGCCCTCAATTTGGAATAATGAAGTATTTTAAAGGGAAGGATTATGTGGGTAAAAACTTCTTGAGTCAAACTCCTCACCAACTTTTATACAATGATATTTGTTTTAAGGTGAAAGATGATTTTAGAAAGGACTTCCCTAATTGGACAATCGAAAGTATCTTGGCAAAAGAAAGAGTTAAAATTATCGGTCGGACTTATTCGCCGGAAAGCTTAGAAATGGTGACAACGGCTAACGGTTTGTCTATCTTAAACGGCGCTTCCGAAGAAGATGTCCCTGAAAAAAGAAAAATTAATTATATGACCTGTCTCTATTTGGAATATGCTCCGGAAAAAATGTTAGGCATTGACCAAAAATTGATAGGTTATATCCAGCCGGTTTCCCTCCAAATTATGTTCCGCTTGATTAACGACAAGTTAGACCATCAAGCGGATATGCCGGAAATTTTAAGGGCATTGTTGGAGAATTATCTCTATCAAAAGCCGAGCCAAGTTCTTAATTATGTCGGGAATCAGATTATTTTAAGTGGGGATACAGAAAATGGAAATTTTGTCAAGAAAACAGCTAATATTTTGGAAACCTCAATTAAAGACAGATTAAACGAAGGTGATATGAAAACAGAAATCATCAGAATTATTTTCAACGCCTTTTGCGAAAAGACCTATAAAAATGAAGAATTAGAAAAACAATGTAAAGGGTGGTTAGACAAAAACATCGGTTGGGAAGGATGGAGAGATATTCAAGATATTTTAGCTAAAAAACCGATTGATTTAATCGCTGAAATACCCTATGAAATTATACCAAACGATATAGCCAACATATCAATAATGGAGCTTATGTCTAATGGGCCGGACAGAACCTCGGGGACCGAAGACGATACTGTTTTCGGGAAACCCTATGTTGATACATTGGGGGATACTCTCGGATTAACCGAAGACATTTCCGATTTCGTTAATCTTACTAGTAGAATAAGCGGTAATATAGATGATTTAGTCGTGGGGAGCGAAGCTGTAATTCAAAAAAGTTTTGACCAGGCCTTTTTGGAAGCGCCCAAAGCCGTCTTTAGTTGGATTGTTCAGGGTCTCTCAAATTTAATCGGTCTGAAATTGGGAGATAAAATAGCCGACCAAATGGCTGGAGGAGAATGCCGAGCCGTTTCCGGTGGCAAAACCAATTGTAAACCCGGGGAAACATATAAAGAAGAAAGCGAAGAATGCTGTGTTTTAGCCGAGGGGTTGGTTTGTGAAGCCCAGTATAAAATAAAAACGGAAACGGGGTGCCAAATAGAGGTAGGGGAAAGAGAAATGGAACTGGAGGGAAAAACCTATTGTTATTACGATGATTGCCAAATATGCCGTGTAGCCAACCAAAAAGAAAGAGAGGCAGAAGGAGGAACGGGCGATTGTCTTAGAGGATTAAAAGGGAAAGATAAGGAAACATTTACCACAATCAATGATACTGGACTTTGTTGCCATACAAGAGATAAAAAGGAAGGGGCGGAGGGAAGTGAAATAACGGAAACTATGTGCTGTACCAATGTTATGGAATGTATCGTTGGCAAGTTCAGTAAAGTTTTTGGTTCAAACTTCAGCGATTATTTAACCAATGGTCTTTCTGTTGATGTTGATGATTTTTAATAAAATATGAATTTTTTCCGAAAAAAATATTTTAAAAACTCCCTTTGCTTGATAATAATCCTGTCTCTTTTTTTACAAATTGCTCCGGTTCCCGCCCAAGCTATTAGTTTAAGTGATGTTTTAAGTTGGTTCACCAAGAAAATCCAATTGCCCAAAGACCTTCGAATAACCGAGAAAGGGGACATCGCCATCGGTAATTGGGGAACTTTCGTCAATTGTATTTGTAAAAAATGTCCTAACAACAAAATTGATTGTTCCGCTGGAGATAAATGTAAGGGAGGAGAATGCGTCAACCCTTTTTCCCACATAAAGTTTTGGCCCGACCAAGTTGACGAACTCAAAGACGGTAAGCTTAACATCCCAAGACCGGAGATTCCGGAAATATGCAAGTTAAAAATCCCCATTCCTTCGGAGGAAAATTTTTTGACTGAAGAAGAGAGAGAGTCGTTGGGCAAGGTCTGTTCCGAACTGGTAAAAATCCAAAGGGCGGCCGCCAATGAAGTTTATTTCGCCCGAAAAGTTTTCAACAATACCGACCCAAAATCGGAATGCCTTTTTTTGAGAAACTGTAAAAGTTCCTGTTATCTTAGCTTTGGCGAAATTAGTTATACTGTGAGCGTTATTGATGTTGCCGAACTTTTCCTGCCAGCCGGCATAGTAAATGTTATTAGAAAAATCCTCAATATTGTTAAAAAAATAAACGAAGTCCGCAATGTCTTTAACGCTCTTAAAGAGAGCATAAGGAGCGCCCTTGCTTTCCTTAACACAATTTTTGGACAAGTGGCTTACCTTTCCACTTTTTGGGATTCCTTGAAAAACATAATTCAAGTTTTTGAAGAAGGAAGCTTCGGAAAAATTTTCGGGGATTACAGCGAAAACCTTTTCAATTTTTCCCGGGCAAAATCCGAAGCCCAATCCATAAACAGCGACATTAAAAATAAGACGAACTCCCTAATAAGCGCCTTCAAAGGGCTAGAATCGATGGAGTTTTTATACGGAGAAAATTCTTCTCAGAAAAAAGATTTCCAAGACATAATTGACAGTTATTATCCGATTTTAATGACTCCTTCTCAAATAATAAACCGAGCCAGCGGATCCACTATGGACGCCAGGAATATATTGATGAAGGTCTCCGACGACCCTTCCGAGGGAAACGCTCCCTTTGATTTATCCTGTCAAGACACCGTCTCCACCTGCAGCCCCTCTGCTTCAACTATTCCCGATTATTGTTCTTATTCCTGCTCGGAAGGAAATTGTAATTTTGACTGCCCCCAAAGACATTATGATGTTTCTTATGAAAAAAACTTTGGCGAAAATATACCCATAGAAGGAGATACCGTTACTTTCACCTTTACTCTTGATAATATTCCTGATGAGCCCCCTGTTTGCACGGTCATCTGCCCAGTTGGAACAGAATGTGATATCCCATGCAGTCCGTTAAATAAACTTAGGGTTACTTATAGACGTAATCCAGAAATGCCCGCCGGCGCTTACGCTCCCTTTATCGTCCCGACTAACAGAGAATACGCCGAAGGGACACTATGTCACAGCGGAGCCGGTTTTGGCAAAGGTATCACCTGCGAGAAACAATCTGGAAGCGGTTCTTATCCCGAGACATTCGGCTTTCATTCGGTTTCCTGTTCCGAAGAATCAAGATTATATTCAAGCACCCCCGTTGCCCCCGGGGAAATAACTATTTCCTGCCCGGGCAATTGCGACTTTTCCTGTATTTCCCCTGTGAACGATTGGTTTGGAAATTATATCGGATTGCCTAATTTGTTCCCTCTTAATCTTTCCGTCAAATTAGCCCAATTAGATTATTGCCTTACAAAATACAATGAATTTTCAATAGGATTCGAACCTCATGAAGATATAATATTTGAAGGAGAAAAATTTGAAATAAGAAATAAAGAGGATTACCTTGAATTAGCACTAACTATTATTGAAGGAGAAAGAGAAGAGGGGATAATTTCGTCTTTCTTGGGTCTAATAAACTCCCTGCCCGAAGACGGCGAAGGAGAAAAACAGGGCTGGTCTACAACCACCAATCTCTATAATATAGGAGCCGCGGACTGGGACGACGCCTGGGAACAGGCAACCTCAACCTGCAATTACCATTCCGACCTTTATTATCTTGACTGGACCCAAAAGGTAAAAATAATTGAACAAACCGACCTGCCCTCAATAAAAGAAAGGATTGAAGCCGTCCTTTCCTCGTCGGCAGATAAATGGGTCTTAACTCAACCTCTAATTACTTTTGATTTGGGAAAACTGATAAAGAGTATCGGGGATTTGGAAGATATTTTCAGAGGAAGCGAAGAAGAAGGAGAACCGTACAAGGAATGCGCGGATAACTGTCTTTATTTATGTAAAGATATTCCCGATTCCGAAGAAAGGGCAATTTGCCAAGAACAATGTCTAAAAGATGAATGCTGGGGAGGAGAGCAAAAAGAGGCAGTCGCAAGAATGAGAGATATGGAAACATCTTTAACAAAACTAAAAGACGACTTTTTAGGGCTTAATGGCATTTGGCTTGAAATTAAAAATGGTATTTATCCTCCCTCGGTTTATGTTGAAAAAATTTTGGAATTGAAAGGAGCTTCTTTTCTAATTTCAGAAAATACCCTTCCCGCCTGTCGGGACAAAGAAGAAAAAATAAGAGAAATAGATTCGGATAATGAAGACCTAATCGCCTTTTTATCTAAAACAGACGAAGTCCTTTCGGAGATAGAAAGAGCCGTTGGTAATTACAGTTGTCCCGGTGGAGGTTTTCTTTCTGAACTTAGGTGTTTTGAAGAAAAAGAAGGAGAGAGGGGGGGGAATATGTTTCTTGAAGAGAACCTTATTATGGCAAGAGCCATTGAAAAATTGGAAAATATCGCTTCCAGCACCGAGAGTGTCCAAACATTAATCTCTGAACTTCAGCCGAGTTTGGAAATCCCGGCGATGAATCTAAACGCCGACATCGGAAGTTTTGACAGTTTATTAAGTTTAGATTTCAGCAATATAGGCGCAAGCTTGAACTACGGAGCAGAAGGAGAAATTGATAGTTTCGAGGATTTCGGAAATAACCTAACAGAAAATCCTCTCCACTATCTTGAAGAACAATTCAAGGAAATAAAAAAGTTAATTAGAGAGTCCGAGACCAAAAGTAGGGAAGTTGACTCATCTCTTGCCAACGCCAAATTTTCTCCTTCTCAATTTTTGGAAACTTGTTTAATAAGAGACGCTTTAATTTCTTTCCTTGGTTCCAGCCCCGTCAATTCTAATTTACCCTCATTCTGCCAAAAAGGAGACCCGATAAATTGGCTTAGACAAGCCCAAGTTCTGAAATGTGGAGAAGAACCTGTTTGTTCTTTTATCACCGACCCCGAGAAAAGAGAAGAATGTAAAAGAGGACCCCGCCAGACATGGCTTGATTGTGTTCCCGGCATAAGTTTTTTGAGCGAAGAACAAATTGAAAATATCTGCAATAGCCAAGCAACTAATAATTGTAATGCCAACTCGGAGAAAATAATTGCTATTCACGGAGAAAACGCGGATAATTTCTCTACCCTTATAGGAACATTCCAAATTCTGGACTTGGCTGTTTCCGGCGACGATAAAATAAGAAATGGTTGTAAATCCCTCTCTCTCGTTTTAGAAACGAGCCCCGATGAAATGGAAATAGTTTGTGAAACAAATCGAGATATTCCTAAAACTTTTAACAACCCTAAAGAAATACCCGATTCCTTTTTTAAGACCTGCTTTAAAAGGGATACTGTAATTTCCCTTCTTCAAGCGGAGAATTTATCGTTCTCCGATTTTTGCCGGCAGGACGACCCGGTTCAATGGCTTCAAGGCCAAATCTCTCCCGAATCATTTTCAAGCCAGGTCTCTCAAATTTGTGGTCCAGACCCTCGTTGCCCTGTTATTGGCCCCCATCAAGAGTTAGCCGCAAGTTGTGAAAATATCCAAAACACTTGGAAGAGATGCCAACAGGAAATAGACATAACAAACTTCCTAACCAATCAGGAGTCCGAAGAAATTTGCGCCGAAGAAACCGGCAATAATTGTTTTGATTGGGAAGGATTAAAGTCATTGAGAAGCGACTGCTTTTATTATGATATCTTGAAAAGAGCCATTGAAGACGAGTGTAAAAGGGACGAGAATTGTAATAAGATAAGAGGTTATATTTCCAACCTAATTAATTACTGCCCAAAGACCTGGTCAGGGATATTCCCCTCAAGATTATTGAGAGACAAAAATCCCGACCTTGGAGGATTTCAAAACGAGCAACTGGACGAAGTGAAAATGATTTGTCAAACCCAGCTAACTGACATTAAAACCCCTTTGGAAGGGATAATGAATGTTTATTCTTTTCTTTTGGGGATAAGGTCGGCAACTCGGTTTTATCGGGGAATAGCAACATCCAAGAGAGATGCCCAAAAGGCCTACGAAAGCGTCCAAGCCCTAATAACCTTGATAAAGGAGTTGCCCAAGAAATTCAAGGACACCAAAGAAGATACTCTAATTAGCGGCGGATTTCAAATCAAAGCCGTAAAGTGTAATTCTCAACCGGCTGTCGGTTATAATAACCAAACCGGCCCGGAGGGCGGTCCGGTCTGTCCGAAAATTGATTATCTTTTTTCCATTATTGAGTCAAACTTTGCCTTAATGCGCCAAGGGCTAAATAATATCTGGATACTGACTAAAGAAAAAAAGTGGTGGGCTCCTACCATTGAGATAGGAAGGGTAAAAATAAGACCAAGCTTAATAGCGTCTTATCCTAACTACGATAATCCCGACAATGACAATCTTTACAACGAAAAAGTTGGTCCTTTGTATGATAGAGCCGAAAAAATAAAAGGGAAAACCCAAATTCTTTGGGCATTGGCGACCGCCCTGAACTTCGCTAATGAAAAATGCACCTGCGGAGAAAGTTTTTGTAAGCCATTGCCCCTTTGTATTTCCGGCATCCCCTTGACTCTTAGCCCCCTGACAAATCCCTACTGTTATTTGGTTTATCTTCTCCGCCACCCTCTCTTAAACCAAGCCAATAATTTAGCTGGGTATCTAAATGCTGAAATAGTTGAACCGAAAGAAGAAGAACTAGAAGAAGAGGGAGAAATTATTTGTCATATTACTAATACCGTCCCCGATTATTGTGATGTTGATTGTTCGGACGGAACCTGCTCTATGTCTTGCCCATCGCCCAATGGAAGTATTTTTTACTCCCACAATCCAAGCTTTTCTTCAGAAACATATCTTGTTATATCTGATGGCTTTCCTAACTGTTCAATTGAATCAAAAGATATTGGTTGTTACAAGGAATGTTGCCCAAATTATAAAAGTTGCAACTCTATTCCTTATGAATGTAATGTTTGCCCCCCAAGTTCTTCCAGTATGAATTATCCCACTTTAAGTTGCCCTACTGAAATTGAGTGTCCTGTTTTCCCGACAGGAGAAAATACCTCGTCATTTACTTGCAAACCAAGACAATGTGGACCATTTCCTTATAATAACGAGAATGTTCAGGACTATCATTTTTCCTGTCCCGAGATATCCGGAGAAATCACCGTTTCCTGTCAGCGATAGGTGGGTAAGTGGGTAAGTGATAAATTATAAGTGATAAGTTATAAGTTATAAATTATAAATTATGATTGGATTAACGAGTTATTCCGTTATATACTAAAAACATAATGAAAAATAATTTCAAAATTTTATTTGCTGTCGGATTACCTTTTTTCAGCTTGGCCTTAATCGCTTCTTTCTTTTTACCTCAAACCCAAAACATATCCGTTCAAGCCCAAGGAGGTTTCACCTCGGATATTATTTGCGATGAACCAATCCCTTTGGGGAAAACAATTGAAGACGCTAAAAGTTTACTTAAAGATGTTTACGAGGAATATCAAAATACTTTGGGCTACCTGACCTCGGTCATTGACCATGTTACTTCAGAAACAACCGAATTATTTAAAAATCCGGAAGAAGTTTGTGATTTTACTCTATGTAGCCCGTCCGTTATTGACCGAGGATTTGACTCTAAACTCAAGATTGCCGGGTTTGAAATTCCCGGACATGTCCCTCTTTGTGAAAATCAAGAATGCATCGGCGACCCCTGTCCCGACCTTAGTAAGTATGTTGGCAACGAAGGAAGCACAGGTAGTGGTCTTGGGGCCATTAGGGTCCTAAAAAGCGCTATTGATGGCTCCTATGAAAGAATTCGTGATATCTTCAACACTCCCACAATCCCTCTAATTGATGAATTAAGGAAAGAGGGAGAATCTGTCGAATTTATTACCAAGCCCGATTTAGTTGAGAGAGAATTGCTCTTGTCCCGACAATGGCTCCACCCAACTACCGGCCCTAAAAGAAGTTGTAGTTTATCTGATATGGAAAGAATGAAGGTTGAAGAAGGAGAGATGGGCGATGTCTATCCAATGAGGTGCGTTGATGCTCTAAATGAAACCACTTATTGGCCCCGAGTTTGGTCGGAGGTCTGCCAAATACAATGTCAAGAAGGCCCAACCGACACTTGTAAAAATTGTTTAAGGACTTCTTCTCCTGATGAAAAATCTTCTCCCTTGTCTTGGATAAACTATAAAATATATCAGACCTGTTCTACCGATTGCGATGACCAGTTCAGCCCCCAGTGTGTTGTTTGCCTTTGCGATGGCAAGACCGAAAAAGAGTGTACCGCTTGGCTTTGCGGCGGAAGTTATTATAATTATGTCTGTTGCCACGAAACCCCCTTAGAGATAGAATGAGTTAATTTCTAATTTCTAATTAACCTAATGACTAATAGAAAAATACCAAAAAAATAATTAGACATTAACCTTATTTGATTAGAATAATTAGGAATTAGAATAATTAGAAATTAAAAAAACGAATTTACAATCATCTTTTATCTTTATGAAAAAAAATTTACTAAAAATTTTAACAATCGTTCTAGTTTTTTTGCCTCTTTTTGCTTCGGCCGCCCTCAATCTGGAAAACGCCTACCCCACAGTTCCGGGAACTCAAATAAGTTTAACTGGTGATTCAACTCTCGGCGAGACCATTAAATATTTCAGTTCTTGGGCTATTTTTATCGGGGCTATCGTCGCCTTTATCGCTTTAATTTACGCCGGTCTTCTGTACCTTTCCTCAATCGGGAGACCAGCCGTAATGAATGAAGCCCAAAATAGAATTTATAAATCATTTTTGGGATTAGCCATTCTTCTCGGTTCTTACATAATCCTAATAGTCATAAACCCCCAACTGATAGTTATGCGAGCTAATAAAGAACCGGTTGTTTCCGGGGTTATTTTATTAACTGACAGAATGGGAGATGGGACTGAATGTGAAGGAGGGTGGTGTGGATGGAAAGAATTTGAAAATTTACCCGACAAAAAAAGCATTTTAGCCAAAGTAGAAGAACTTGCTTCTCGTACCCCCCCCGACGCTTATTATCTTTCTTCAGCAATTAAGGATTGCCAAAAAATATTCGGGGAACTTATTCTTGAAGATACTATACAATTGCCATCTCCCATGGAAGCAAATTTTGCAAATTTCAAAATAAAAGCCGTTGGTTTTATAGGGGATGGAAGCGGGGAAGAAACGGCTAAAATTATCGCCTACCAAGAACCAAATTTTAAAAAATTAGATGTATTAGCTAGGGGAAATTACGAATATCTTTTAAATGGAAGAATTGGAATAAATACAGAAACAGAAAAAGTCCCCCCAGGTGTATCTTATGGGGCTCCTATAGGCGCTTGGTCCCATCTTTATCCCAGTCCCCAAAACTTCTTTATTGGAATCACAGAATTAGCGTCTTTCACGAAGTCGGAGGTAACATACTTTGACCCCGACACAGGCACTCATCCCAAAGATTCTATTTTTCACCCTCCTCTTTCTTTTGAGCCCAAAAATATCTGGCCGGGAGCTTACCTCTACACCAACAAAATTGGCGAAGAAAGATACATCGGTTCCGATGAAGTAGACCTTAGTAATATTGATTTTGACGATTCCGCCAAGAGGGTTGAAGTCCGAAATGGGATTAATAAAGAAAAAGATTTTTTGGCTGTTCTTTACGAAGAAGAACATTTTTATGGTGAATTCAGAATGTTTTTCGAGAAAGACCCCCTTAACTTCAGGGAAAGATATATCCCCAATGCAAGCGACCTATCCGACCCAACTGGAGGTACATGGGATTACAAAACGGCGACACAACCGGGAGAAAAAGAGGGAAATTTAGAAATGTATGAGAGAAAACTTCTTAATGACTCCACTAATGGATATATTGATCAATACGGGAAAGTCAAAAAACCCTCCTCGGTTCAAGTTTTTAATCTTGACGCGGAAAACCCCACCACCTGTAAAGAAGTGAGAGTTTGTACCAAACCCGATTTTTTAGGAAGCTGTATTGTCTATACCCCCTTAGAGGATGGAAAAATAAGAACCGTTGATAGGGAAGAAGGGGTTTTTCTCGCCACCAGTTCTGTCCCCGCCACCAATACCGCTTTGCCTATTTATACTCCTAAAAATATCAAGAATATGGCTGTGACTAAATTGAGTAAAGATGGGACTAAAGTTAGTGGAGAACCAAAAGACGAAAAGTTTATTGATAATATTAATTCCATTAAAATAACCGGTAATTGCTTGGTCGCCCTTTTCCAAAACGCGGTAGACGAAAATGTTAAACCAAGTGAAAAAAATACTGAAAAGTTTTGGGACAAAAAGACCCCGGGAAACCATTCTCAGATTTTCACCGAAAGCCAAAATGACCTGTCTCATACCGAAATCTGCCGTTGCGGAATACTTACCGGATTCGGGCTTTTCCGATATGGAGATTCTTGCGCCTCGGCAATCGCCATTTATCCGATCAAGTAGAATGTTGGAATGTTGGAATGTTGGAATGTTGGAGTTTATTAAAAAATACGAAGGTTTAACCTTCGTATTTTTTATTTATCTTAGTGATTAATGATTAATGATTAATGGTCTATCTTTATCACCACCCTTCTATCCAATCCCTCGCCCTCGCTCTCTGTTGTCAACCCGTCTCTTTCAGCAACAGCCAAATGAATTATTCTCCTCTCAAAAGAAGACATTGGCATCAAGACCTTTGTCTTTTTTGTTAAAAGAACTTCGTTCGAAATGTCCTCTGCCATTTCTTTCAAGTAATTTATTTTATTTTTTTTGTAATGATTAATGTCAAAATCAACGAAAAATTTTTCCTCCAGTTTCTTATTTATTAATCTGGAAATAATATGTTGGATATCCGACAAAATTTGACCTCTTTTACCGATTAAAATTTGAGGAAAATCTGTTTCAATCTCAAACGAAATCAAATTGTCCTGAATATCTATTTTTTCAGGGACCCCCTCTATGTCCATTTTTTTAAAAAAATCGTTCACTATTTTTCTGATTGTTTTTTCTTTATCCATATACTATTAGCCCTTAATTATTTTTATTGGATTGCCTCACTGAAGATTCACTTTCTTTTTTTAATTATATACTGCTCACCTATGGAAAACAAGGCACTCACTACCCAATAAAGACCAATAATAGAGCCAAACTTCCAAACAATAAAAACAGTTAATAAGGGGAAGAAATAAAGCATTTGGTTTTGCATCATTGAAGAAAAATCTTTTTTATTAGGGTCCTTACCCTCTTTCGTTTTGTTTGGAACAATAGATAATTTGGATTGGAAAAATTGGAGAACGCCGGCTAAAATAGCTAAAAATATACTTGGCTGACTAAGGTCAATAATCCCTAAAAAAACTAAATTAATTGAAGACGGATAAGGAACAAAACTATAAAGGGAGTTCCTTAAGGCCTCCGATGTCAATCCTCGCAGAAAAACCTGGTACATAGCTATCAATATGGGTAATTGTATCAATATAGGAAAACAACCCGAGAGGGGATTAATCTTTTCTTTCTGATACATCTCCATCATCGACTGGGACTGTTTGGCTTTATCGTTTTTATATTTGTCCTGAATCTCCTTAATCTTGGGCTGGAGCTTAGACAGGGCTCTTTGGGAACGAGCCGCCTTTAGGGATGTGGGAGAAAGAACAATCTTAATTAGCAATGTCAGAATAATTACAGCTACTCCAAAATCGTGCCCGGGTAAATAAGCGTAAAAAATAATCAAAAGATTCAATAATGGCTGATATAAGATTGTGTTAAAAAAAGTAGATAAGATGTTCATCGAAATAAATTTTGTTTTAAGGTATATCTATCCCTCCCTTATTCCAGGGACCGCACTTCAATAATCTTCTAAGAGAAGACAACCCTCCCTTCAACACGCCCTTTTTTTTAATTGAATGGTAGGCATAATCAGAACAAGTAGGGTAAAATCGGCATCTTTTTAAAAAATAGGGAGCAACAAACCCTTGATAAATTTTAATTGCTTTTAATAATATTTTCTTCATTGTATATCTTCGCCCTCTTGAAGAGCTTTTCTACTTCTTCTTTTATTTCTGGGTATTTCTTCCCCACAATATTTTTTCGGGTAAA
>Ga0265594_1001628_pt1 | contig 17257 bp, 16 predicted proteins | sample saktaG_11_FD_190147 | JGI IMG/M metagenome (GOLD analysis project Ga0265594, IMG submission 190147) | Saline water microbial communities from Sakinaw Lake, British Columbia, Canada - sak_2011_5_24_80m | ecosystem: Environmental > Aquatic > Non-marine Saline and Alkaline > Saline ... | reverse complement strand
CAAACCATGCTTTCTTGCCTTCTTCCATTTATTTTACTAAACTATAAAATTAATAAATAAATGGACCTTTTTTATTAGTTTTTATTATTTTTGCAAACATACGAGACAAACTGCCGTTAGTTGATTGATATAATTTTAAGTTGTGAACGGTTACTAAAAAAGGATTATTTTAGTATATAAGAATATAAATACCGTCCGGTAACCATGTTCGGCTACTGACGAATGCCTGATACAACGATATAAGCACATAAAACACAAAAAAGATTAAGATTTTATTAAAGAGAAGACATCATATTTTTTATTAAATTTTTCAATACCTTTAAGGAATGAAAGTTCATAAATAAAATTTATTTTTATGTCTTTTACATTAAATTTTTCTATTAGTTCTATAGAAGCAGATGCAGAACCGCCTGTGGCTAATAAATCATCATGCAATAATACTATATCATTGTCTGATAAAGCATCCTTATGAAGTTCCAGTATTCCTTCGCCATATTCAAGAGAATATGATTTAGAATATGTGTCAGCTGGTAATTTACCCGGTTTCCTTACTGGCACAAATCCTGCTCCAAGTTTATAAGCAAGTGCACTACCAAGTATAAATCCCCGTGATTCAATAGCAACAACTTTTGTTATCCCAAAATTTTTATAATAAGAATATATTTCTTCAACCATAAAGTTAAATATCTCCGGTGATTTCCATGCTGTTGTTATGTCTTTAAACTGTATTCCTTTTTTAGGAAAATCAGGAACAGTTCTTATTGATTTATCAACATCTGATATTGTTATTTTATTTTGCATATTTGTTATTATTTATTTTATTTTTTTATTGATTTTACAAAAGTAATTTATTTTTTCACAAATCCTAAGTGCTTTTATATCCTGAATTATTCATAAATTTTTAGAAAATTTATGAATAATTCAAGATATAAACTGAATAGTAATAATTTAAGTTTGATCAGGAATATCATGTTTAAAGAGAGAATCTACAAATTCTTTTCTGTCAAATATTTGTAAATCTTCAATTTTTTCTCCTATTCCGATATATTTAACAGGTACTTTAAACTGGTTAGAGATACCAATAACAACGCCTCCTTTTGCAGTGCCATCTAATTTTGTGAGAGCTATAGCATTTACATCTGTTACTTTTGTAAATTGTTTTGCCTGTTCAAAAGCATTTTGTCCGGTAGAAGCATCTAAAATAAGTAAGATTTCATGTGGTGCATCAGGAATAACTTTTTTCATTACTCTTTTTATCTTGCCAAGTTCGTTCATCAGGTTTACTTTATTATGTAATCTTCCTGCTGTATCAATAATTACGACATCATTTTTTTTAGCTTTTGCAGAATTCAAAGTGTCAAAGGCAACAGATGCCGGGTCAGCATTCATACCTTGAGTTATAATAGGTACATCTGCACGTTTTGCCCATATTTCAAGCTGAGCAACAGCTGCTGCTCTAAATGTATCAGAGGCACCTAATATAACGCTTTTGCCTGCCTTTTTAAACCTATATGCTAATTTAGCTATTGTCGTTGTCTTTCCAACACCATTTACTCCTACAACCATTATTACATAAGGAACATCTCTTTTAGGAAAATCAAATTCAGTAACATCTTTTGTTTTGTTCTCTTCAAGTAATGCTATTATCTCTTGTTTCAGAATTGTATTTAGTTCGTCAATGCCAATATATTTATCTTTGGCAACACGTTTCTCTATCCTGTCTATTATTTTAATAGTTGTTTCAACTCCTACATCAGATGAAATTAAGACCTCTTCCAAATTATCAAGCAAATGAGCATCAACTTTTGATTTGCCAATAATTGTTTTAGATAATTTTGAAAAAAAACTTTCTTTTGTCTTTGACAAACTATTATCTAAACGTTCCTTTTTTTCTTTTTTTGAAAATATATTTAAAATACCCATTTTTAATATAATTATGAATTACGAATTACGAATTATGAATCTTGAACATTAAACTTGAAACTTGAATTTGTAACTCGTAATAGTTTTTATTCGTGTTAATTCGTGAAATTAGTGTCTTTGAACTTTCTATGATGATAATATCATTGCCATTTTCATCATTTTCCTGTCTATATCTTTATTATGCTTAACAGATTTTTCAAAAGGAGTATAAACAATTTCTTTATTAACTATTCCCACCATTTCTCCTTTTCTTTTATTTATAATAGCTTTTACAGCTTCAAATCCTAATGTGCTGGCTAATATTCTGTCTCTGCAACTAGGTGATCCGCCTCTTTGTATATGTCCAAGAATGGTAACTCTTGTATCATAATAATCAAATTTTTCTTTAACTTTTCTGGCAATATCATAAGCGCCGCCAGCGTCATCACCTTCAGATACTATTATAATAGCCGATTTTTTATTTTCTCTGAGACCCTGTTCAAGTCGTTTTATCAGGTCTTTTATATGTGTTTTTGTTTCAGGAATTAATATATCTTCTGCTCCTACAGCAATACCACTATTAATAGCCAAAAATCCAACATCTCTGCCCATAACTTCAATAAAAAACAGACGATTGTGAGAATTTGCCGTATCTCTTATTTTATCAACAGCTTCAACTACTGTATTTGTGGCTGTATCAAAGCCAATAGTATAGTCGGTTCCATATAAATCATTATCAATAGTAGCAGGTATTCCTATAACAGGGAAGTTGAATGTTTTCAGAAAAGCATTTGCTCCGCGAAATGTTCCATCACCTCCTACTACAATAAGTGCATCTATACCTTCTCTTTTTAAGTTTGTATAAGCTGTCTTCATTCCTTCATCAGTTTTAAATCTTTCGCTTCGTGCTGTTTTTAATATTGTTCCACCTCTTTGAATAATGTTGGAAACAGAATGCTCATAAAGTTCTTCGCATTTATCATTCATCATACCTTCATATCCATTAAGGATGCCTGCAACTTTTAAATTATAATAAATACCTGTTCTTACTATAGCTCTTATACAAGCATTCATACCAGGAGCATCTCCACCGGATGTTAAAACTCCTATTTTTTTTATTGTTTCCATTTTTATAAATATTTAAAATTTTTATAATGCAAATTTAGTTAATTTTAATTAATTTCCCTTCTCCTGTAATATCTGTTGTTACAAGATAAGGATTGCCTGTATAGTATATATCTCCAAAATATTTTATTTTTGCTTCTAATTCTTTTGTTACATTTATATAGCAATTATTGGTTCCTTTGTTAGTAATAAAAGTATAGCCAGTGATAAGGTCTCTGCAGTTAGCAATACCGCTTCCTGCTGAATACAGATAGTTAACTTCTGAATTACCACAAATTTTTATATCTCCTGGCCCTGTATGTATATTAAACCATGATACATTAGCATCTATTGATAAATCAACAACATTAGAGCCACTCTTTATATTTACTTCTAAATAATCTGTTACAATAGTATTTGTAGTTGAAATCTTTCCGGAGCCACTATAGTATATATTTTGAAGATTTTTTAATGAAACATATACATTTATTTCTTTATCAAAACTTCTTACCCAGTTACATTTATTGTCATTATGTATGTTCAGACAATTATCCTTAACATCAGTTTTTATTAACTTTAAAAGATTTTTTCCTGCCTGCACAACAATTTTATTTATTGTATCCTGCGTAATTATCAAATTTATATTATCTTCCAACTGTATTTTATCAAAATAACCTGCTTCTCTTTGTTCTTTGACTATTTTGCCTGTACTTTTAAATAAGTCAAGCATACTTTCTTTCTTACAGCAACTAAGAGATGAGCAAGCCAGAAAAACAACTATGCCTGTTATATATTTTCTGATTATGTGTTTCATGTGTTTATACTTTCGTAATTAGTTTACCCGGTGAAATAATTTTGCGTAGCAAAAATAATCAGGCAATTGCCTGATTATTTCACAGGGTGAATTTTTAAATACTTCGGGCTTTTAGCTATTAGCATTTGGCTATTAACTTTTGTTGTTTAATCTTTATTCTTATACTCATAACTAATAATTCATAATTTTTAAACATCAAGTTCAAAATTTTAAATTTTAATTTTCTAATCTGCTAATCAGCTAATCTATATCCTATTCCAAATTCCATACAATCTGCTCTTGCAAAATGTGTTTTTAATGAAAGATTGATTATAAAATGTTTTGATATATCATGTCTTAATGCAAATCTATGATAAAAAAGTCCGTCGCTTTTTTCTTTTGCATATATATATACGCCTGTCTGTATGATAAATGATGTCTTTGAAAAAAATAATCCATATCCAACATTAACTCCTGGTTTTATTATAGAATATTTATTTTTTATATCTATGCTATCTCTTTTTAATATTTCAATATTTGATTCATCATAAAAAAGGTCTATTCCTGCTAAAATTTTATTTTTATGACTTAAAATTTTTGAATAATTTAAAGAAATATTATATTCAGAATATTTTTTACCACAGGGAGGATAAATTTCTTTTATTCCATAAGAAACAATGGTATAAAACTCTGATAACTTTTTAACAGGGGCTAAGTCCTTTTTTATTAATTCTCTTTTACTATTATCAATCTTATAAGAAACACCCAAATTGACTGTTCCAACATTAATTCCTAGATCAGGCATTTTATATGCACAATTGGAAAGATGCATTAATCCAATTCCTGTAGAGAAAAAAAATCTGTTAAATTCCCATTCTAATTTATAGTTTAGATTCACATATCCGTTTAAATGTGAACTTATTGCTATGTTCTTGTAATTTTCAAAACGAGCAAATCTTTCATTTAGCCAGCCAAATCCCAAGCCAAAACGAAAATTCATAGTAAAATTACTTTGTCTTTTTAATATAAAGTTAATATAAGGAAATATAGCATCTGCCTTACCCAAAATTGTAGAGTTGCCTAAATCAGAATGCCAGTAACCAATGCCAATTACAGGATAATGATATAATTGTTGCCATAATTTATTGCCGTATGTCTGTTTATTAAAATTAATTTCAAATGCAGGAAAATGGCTATTGGTAAGATGTTCCATATATTTATGGTGGCTTATTACAAATCCATAATGTACTTTTGTCCCAATAATAAGATTGTTGTAAAATGCCTGTTCATTATTCTGAGCTACTATGGATGAAGAAAATAATAATATACTTAACAGGAAAGATAATTTTTTTATTAAAGACGGAACAAATTTTATATTTAATCTTTTGTTCAAATTAATATGTTCTTTTGTTTGATTTGTTTTGAAGAATAAATTCAGACAAAAGTAAATTATTTTTATTTACTACATTAAGGGGACTTCTATTAATTTATTTCTTTCAAGAAATAAATATAATGAATAAGATGCGAGACATAAATATTATTTACTAAAGCAAAACAACATGTCCATAAACTTTATAGAATTTTTTTGCTGTATGATAACTGATTTTATAAACATATACACCGGCAGGAGCCAGTTTACTGTTAATTTTGCCGTCCCATCCCTCATTTATATCTTTTGTTTCAAAAACTATTTGACCCCAACGGGAAAAAATTTTGAATTCAATACTTGAAATTCCTTCACCATAGACCTTAAATACATCATTTATACCATCAGCATCAGGAGTAAATGCATTAGGCACATAAAATGTAGAACAATCTTTTACTGTTATGACAGTTCTATCAGCATTAGAGCAATTATTTGTATCTGTTATTGTTGCTGTATATGTTGTAGTTACATCAGGATGAACCACAGGGTTTCCTAATGTTTCCTGACCATTTAATGATGGGTCTGGTGGTATAGCAGACCATAAATAAATTTCACCATCATTTACTGTTAGTGTTGCTCCATCACCATAACATATAGTTGTATCATCTCCTGTATATACTGTTGGTAAAGGGTTTACTAAAACCACTGCTGTATCATATCCGGGACATTGGCTTGTAACAGTAACATAATAAGTGGTTGTTATCAAAGGACTAACAATATTATCAGCAGTATTAATTCCATTACTCCAGTTATATATATTTCCACCTGATGCAGTTAAAGTTGCTGTCCCTCCAATACAGATTTCCGCATCTGGACCTGCGCTAGCAGCATCAGAACCAATAGAAACTATAACAGAATCAACTAGCTGTGCACTGCAAATATCATTAACAGTAACTACATAAGTAGTAGTTACATTAGGACTGGCAATAAAACTTGAAACAGAATCCCCACTACTCCAGATATATGTATAAGGAGACATTCCTTCTGATGCAGATGCCCACACACTAGCTTGTCCTCCGCAAATCATCGTATCATTGCTTGTTGCAAGTGATAAACTTATATTATCAATAATTTGAAGATTAAAAGTATCTGTTGCACAGGGAGAAGTTTGAATAATAAGGACTATTGTTTCTGTTCCTTCTGTTATGCCATCTAAGTAAGGAGATATAATAACAGCTACAGAGTCCTGTCCTGCAGGTATTATAACGCTGTTAGGAATAGTAGGATAATCAGTTCCATTTATCGCTGTGCCACCAATTGTATAATTAATAGTAATAGGATAAGTTAAAGGGTCAGGTAAAACAAAACTTATAATTGCATCACTACATCCTTCAATAGCTGTAGTATCAACATCTGCCAAAGAATAAGATGTGCTAACTGTTACAGAATTACTGGTAAAGCTGTTTTCTTCCAGAAATACAGCTGAATCATAAGAAGAATCTCCGGCATCACCAATAGCAATTTTAATATGGTATTGAACACAGGGAGTTACAAGGCACCATGCTGTTAGGACAGTTGTAAACCCATCATAAACAATTGTTGTTCCTCCTATTCCTTCGTTGTCTATATAATATTGTGGATATGAAGGTGTTACATTATTAACATTATCAATTGTTACCGGTAAAGTTGTTCCCGGTATAAGAGCAATATTTTTATTTGAATAATTACCTCCGGAAGGGTTAGGACCTGTAACAAAAAAACCAAATACATCATTAAAGCTGGAAGAAACAAATTCAGGATATTCTTCAGAGCCAAAGACATATCTGAATTTTATTGTATCAGATTCAGGAATAAAATTAAATTCCAAGGTAGCAGCATCATATACAGTATGACTAGGGATAAGAGCTTGTAATTGAGGGTCGCTAAATGTTCCATTAGTAGTAGAAGCAAAATTTGAGACAGGACCAGGTGCTTCACTAACATCTCCTGTGGACATTATAATTCCGTTTTCCAATCCTAAATTTGTTCCGCCTCCGCCAGTAAAAGAGCCATAAGAAGCTGCGGCACCATTATAAGTAACATTACTGACAGTAACACCTGTTCCAACCAACACATTTTGAACTAACTGTGTTGGTGTCATTGTAGTATTAACAACCAACTGAGCAAATAATTCGTTTGCTAAAAAAATAAACAAAACAGACATTAGTTTAAAAACCAATATCAGTTTATTTTTTTTATAATGTATAGATGTTTTCATTATATTTATATTTTTATAGTTAAACCATAATTAACAAGATAACGTTTCCAGTTTTCAGTTTTCAAAACACAAAGCACAAAGCACAAAGTTCAAAGTTCAAAGTCCATAATTCATAATTATTGTTAATTGTCTTTATGGATATTTCATTTTTTTCATTTTTTTGCAAAAATACAAAATTAAATAAAATTATCGTATTATTGTTACTGTTCCATTATCGTGATAATTTGAGTTATTATCAGGTAATTTTAAAATATAATAATAAACACCGTCAGCGCAATCTTTGCCATCCCAGTCGTTTTGATAATTACTTTTTTCATAAATCAGGTTTCCCCAGCGATTAAATATCGTAAGTTGATTGTTTTTGAGTTTTTCTATATTAATGATATGAAAATAGTCATTTATTCCATCATTATTAGGTGTAAAGACATTTGGTATTGTTAAATTTACTATCTCAACTTGTTTTATGATAGTATCAAAACATGTATTATTATAATTTGAGACAATAAGTAATACGTCGTAAATTCCTTCGCTATTATAAGTATGTGAGGGATTTTGCTCTGTTGATGTATTATTTGCACCGGATTCAGGGTCTCCAAAGTTCCAGTTCCAGTTATTAGCGCTAGATGATTGGTCTGTAAACGAGATAATGGGATTTTGTGTTAAAGCAACTTCCGGATATGCATAGAAATTTGCATCTGGTTGAGGATAGACAGTTATCATGCCCTGATAAGTATATGTTTCTGTACATCCATCTGTTGTTGTTACAGAAAGAGTAACATCATAAATTCCATCATAGTTATAAAAATGTGAAGGATTTTGTTCTATTGATGTATTAGAACCTGATCCTGGATCTCCGAAATTCCATAACCAGCTGGTAATAGATGAGTCCGAGGTGGAATTATCTGTAAAAGTAACCCAAAGAGGTTCACAATCACTATAAGGATATGCTGTAAAGTCAATATTTGGTGAAGGAAATACAGAGACCTCTACTGTCGCTGTATCTGAACATCCATTATTATCAGTTCCTGTTACCGTATAAATTGTTGCTGTTATAGGAAAGGCATCAACTGTTGCTCCTGTTGTAGATGATAATCCTGTTGATGGTAACCATATATAACTATCTGCACCTGTTGCTGTTAAAGATATTGTATCTCCGCTGCATATAAAAGGATTATCCGGTATTACTGATATTATTGGTTTTGGAAAGACAGTTACAACAACAGTATCTACTACTGAGCTGCAAACATCACTAACAGTTACTGTATATGTAGTTGTTACAGAAGGAGTAACAATAGTAGAACTTGTAGATGCACTATTACTCCAGTGATAAATAACAGGTGATAATCCTCCTGACACAGAGACAGATATTGGTATTGATACAGGACCTGTTTGTTCCATACAAAGCATTGTATCATTAGCAAATGTTTCTATATTAATATAATCTTTAATTGTTATTGTAATAGTATCATAGCCACAGGGAGAAGTTTGTATAACAAGTATTACTGTTTCATCACTTTCTGTGATTCCGTCATAATAAGGGGATATAATAAAAGCTGTTGAGTCCTGTCCTGTTGGTATTACAACGCTGTCTGGTATATTGGCATAATCTGTTCCTTCTGTAGCAGTGCCGCTAACAGAGATAATATATATAGTAAAAGGGGAGGTAACAGGGGAGGAGGTTGTAAAACTTATAATAGCATCGTTACATCCTTCAATTGCTGCATTAGTACCAGGTATAGAGTAAGATATACTGCCGGCACTAATGCCACCTGAAAAACTGTTTTCTTCCAGAAATACAGCTGAATCATAGGCAGCATCACCGGCATCACCAATAGCAATTTTAATATGATACTGGACACAGGGAGTTACAAGACACCAGGCTGTTAAGACAGTTGTAAAGCCATCATAAACAATTGTTGTTCCGCCAAGGTCTTCATTATTTATATAATACATATCATAAGATAATGATTCACAACCACTTGTAGGATAACTTGATCCAGGAAGTCCTCTGTTAACAGTATTAATAGCAACAGGCAAGGATGTTCCGGGAATAAGAGCAATATTTTTATTTGAATAATTACCGCCGGAAGGGTTAGGACCTGTAACAAAGAAGCCGAATACATCATTAAATTGTGAGCATACATATTCAGGATACTCTTCAGAGCCAAAGACATATCTGAATTTTAATGTATCAGATTCGGGAATAAAATCAAATTCCAAAACAGTAGCATCATATACATCATAACCAGGTATAAGAGCAGCTAATTGTGGGTCGCTACCTGTTCCATTACTAGTAGAAGCAAAAAATCCTACAGCACCAGGAGCTTCACTAACATCTCCTGTGGACATTATAATTCCGCTTTCCAATCCTAAATTAGTTCCGCCTCCGCCAGTAAAAGAGCCATAAGAAGCCGGGGCACCATTATAAGTAACATTACTGACTGTAACACCGGATCCAACTAAAATATTCTGAACTAACTGTGTTGGTGTCATTGTAGTATTAATAACCAGTTGAGCAAATAATTCGTTTGTTAAAAATACAAACAAAACAGACATTAGTTTAAAAACCAATATCAGTTTATTTTTTTTATAATGTGCAGAAGTTTTCATTATATTTATATTTTTATAGTTAGTTGATAATTAACAAGCTGAATTCAAGTTTCAAATTTCATTCCGATTTGTCGGAATTATTCCGGAAATCAGGCATTCGTCAGTAGCCGAACATGATTGCCTGATGACAATACAAATTTAAAATTAATTTCCAAAATTACAAAATAAAAAACATAAATGCAAATTTATTTTAAATTTATTTTAAATTAAATTATATAAAATTATGAATAAAAAAGTTTTTTTGACTGTTATTTGTGAATAACAGAGGTTTTTTTAATAAAATTTTATTATTATTTTTTTTGAAAACAATAAATATTTTTAAATTATGTTACAAAAATACTAATATATTTTATATTTGCTGTTGAATTAAAGAATAGAATATTCACTTATTTAATATTTATAAAAAAATGTATGGAAAAATAAAAGAAGATTTAAAAAAGACCCTTAAAGAGTTAAGAGAGCAAGGTCTTTACAAAGATGAGAGAATTATTACAACATCTCAGAGTGCGGAAATCAAAGTTTCAACAGGAGAAGATGTCCTAAATTTCTGTGCTAACAATTATCTTGGATTAGCTAATAATGCTGAGGTAATAAAAGCAGCTCAGGATACTATGGACAAGTGGGGCTATGGTCTTGCTTCTGTTCGTTTTATCTGTGGAACACAAAAAATTCATAAAGATTTAGAGAAAAAGGTATCTGAATTTCTTGGCACTGATGATACAATTCTTTTTGCAGCTTGCTTTGATGCTAACGCAGGTGTTTTTGAGCCACTTCTAGACAAAGATTGTGCTATTATCTCTGATGAGTTAAATCATGCATCTATCATTGATGGCGTCAGATTATGTAAAGCACAACGTTATCGTTATAAACATTCTAATATGGAAGATCTTGAAAGATGTTTAAAAGAATCTCAATCTGCTAAATACAGGTTAGTAGCTACAGACGGAGTATTTTCTATGGATGGAGATATTGCAAAACTTGATGAGATATGTGATTTAATTGAAAAGTATGATTCTTTGATAATGGTAGATGATTCACATGCAACAGGTTATATTGGTGCAACAGGAAGAGGAACGCCTGAGTTTCGTAATGTAATTGGCAGAATTGATATTATTACTACTACATTTGGCAAGACGCTTGGTGGTGCTTCAGGTGGCTGTATTTCCGGCAGAAAAGAAATTGTTGAGATGCTCAGACAACGTTCACGTCCTTATTTATTTTCTAATACTCTTGCACCTTCTGTTGTAGGAGGCACTCTTAAAGTATTGGATATCTTGAACAAATCCACTAAACTTAAAGATAAGACAATGGCAAATGCCAAATATTTTAGAGAAAAGATGCAAGCAGCTGGCTTTGAATTGGTTAAAGGAAATACTGCTATTGTTCCTGTTATGCTTTATGATGCTCCTCTTGCTGTTAAGTTTTCAAATATGCTACTTAAACAAGGTATTTATGTTATAGGTTTTGTTTTTCCTGTTGTTCCAAAAGGTAAAGCAAGAATCAGAGTACAACTTTCAGCAGCTCATTCTAAAGAAAATATTGACAAAGCAGTAAATGCGTTTATAAAAGTCGGAAAGGAATTAAAAGTTATAAAATAAGATTCTATATTTTGTTTTAAATAGTGTTTGTTCGTAAAGTCACTGGTAAACCGTTTTAACGGTTTCTTATAAAAATATAAAAACCGACATTATGAACAAACACTTTTTAAGTTAAATGTATCAAACTATATATGATGAAACAGTCGCTAAAAACAGGATTTAGCTTTGGTTTAACATCCGGAACAATCACAACACTTGGATTAATGGTAGGTTTACATTCCGGCACTCACTCAAAGCTTGTGGTTATCGGAGGTATATTGACAATAGCAATAGCAGATGCATTTTCAGATGCTTTAGGCATACATATTTCTGAAGAATCCAAGAATAAACATACTATAAAAGAGATATGGGAATCAACAATCTCCACTTTTGTATCTAAATTTGTTTTTGCAGTAACATTTATTATTCCTGTTCTGTTGTTTCCACTCACAACAGCGATTATCGTGAGCATAGTTTGGGGACTATCTATACTTGGAATTTTTAGTTTCTACATTGCTAAAGAGCAAAAAATAAACTGTTGGAAAGTAATTATAGAACACTTGCTCATCGCATTAATGGTTATAGGTATAACACATTATGTCGGTAATTGGATTGGGTCAACATTTAGTTAGATCTTCGTAAAGTCAAAACTTATACTAAAAAAGCAAAAGAACGAGTTAAAAAATGTTATTTTGTTACAAGTCCTAATTTATATTTTTTTCTTATAGCATTTAGCATATCTTTGGTCATGGATTTGAGATTATAAGTTGGTTTCCAGTTCCATTCTTTTTTTGCTGACGAGTCATCCATATTATTAGGCCAGCTATCAGCAATATCTTGTTTTATTGAAGCAATATTATAATCCATAACAAAGTCAGGAATTTCTTTTTTTATTTCAGCATAAATCATTTCAGGATCAAAACTCATAGCAGTAACATTAAAAGCATTTCTATGTTTTAATTTTGATGGGTCAGCTTCCATTAGTTTGATAGCAGCATTAATAGCATCAGGCATATACATCATATCAAGGAAAGTTCCTTTTTTTAGAGGACAAGTATATTTTTTGTTTTTAATAGCTTCATAATAAATTTCAACAGCATAGTCAGTTGTTCCTCCACCAGGAAGAGTTACATTTGAGATTATTCCAGGATAGCGGACACCACGGGCATCTACGCCAAATCTTTTATAATAATAATCGCATAATAATTCTCCGCTAACTTTTGTTACGCCATACATTGTATTAGGCCTTTGTATAGTATCCTGCGGTGTGTTACTTTTAGGAGTAGTTGGTCCAAAAGCACCAATAGAACTTGGTGTAAACACAGCACAGTTATTTTCGCGAGCTATTTCCAATATATTATATAAGCCATTAATATTTACATTCCATGCAAGTTGTGGCTTGCCTTCTGCTACTGCTGATAGTATTGCAGCAAGATGAAATATGGTATCAATGTTATATTTTTTTACAATTTTTTCTATCTCATCTTTATTGGTGCAATCAGCTATTTCAAAAGGACCTGATTCAAGTAATTCTTTACTTGGTTTGGTTCTGCGTCCTCCTGCAACAACATTTTCGTTTCCATATCTTTTGCGAAGTTCAATGGTTAGTTCAGAACCTATTTGTCCGACAGAGCCGGTTACAAGAATTTTTTTCATAATATTTAATATATGTTTAGAGTTTAGAGTTTAGAGTTTCAAGTTCCAAGTTCAAAGTTCAAAGTTTTAAGTTTAAAGTTCAAAGCACGAAACACAAAGCACAAAGTCCATAAACTCGTAATTCATAATTTTCCAGTATCAAGTATCAAGACACAAGCCAAAAGCCATATAACCATATAACCATATAACCATTTAGCAATTTAGCAATTTAGCAATTTATTTTATCAGTCCTAATCCTTGTGTTGCTGATTCATCGTTTGGTTTCATTAAAAGAGCTTTATTAAATAAAATTATTGCTTCTCTGAATTTTTTTAGTTTATAATTTGTCCATGCATACATAATAATAGAATCATAATCAAAAGGATATAGATTAATTACTTTTTCAAAGTATATTTTTGCTTTAGTATAATCTTCTTTACCATAATATATTAAACCCATTCTATAGTTTACGAGTGAATTTTGCGGGTCTATTTTTAGGATTTCAAAATATTGTTTTTTTACCTGTTCCCAATTGCCTGAGGCAGAAGCAGGGTAAACGCTGCCTAAACGTGCCTCAATAGAATAAGGTTTTAAAATTATTGCTTTTTGATAATAAGGAGCAGATTCAGTAAAAAGTCCTGACATATAAAGAAGCCAGCCAATTCTTAAATTAGTTTCATAAGATTTTTCATCATATACCTTTTTAAGCCGTCAATAGCTTTGGAATATTCTCCTTTGGTTTCGTAATTGTAACTATCTTCAAATGCTTTTTGTAAAGCTTTTGTGTCCTGACTCAAAGCCGAGAAAGTTGTAATTAATCCTATTATAGATAGAATAGTGATTTTTGATAATATTTTTTTTAAAATTTCCATTTTATTCCTCCTATTATTGTTTGGTTAATATATTTTATATTATTAGTTGTTATATAACCATTAAGTGAAGTATAAGTTTTATAAGAAGTTCGTTTTTTCATATTTTGATATTGCAAAGATAGTTCAATATTTTTAGATAAAGACCAAATTAAAGAAATTCCTTTTTTTGAGGTGATTTTATCACCTATGTTATAAACAACAAAGCCATTTTTTTCATTACAATTAGCTAAATTACCTAATGTTACAAAGCTCTCCAACCATATTTTAGGAAAAATTTTAAAACCAAGCATTTGGTCAAAGATAAATCTGTTTTTGTATTCATAGATGCTTATCAGTGTAGTATTTGTATATAGGTCTAAATTGCCTAATGGATAATAAACTATTGAAGCTCCTGTTTGCAATTGCTTTTTACCATTCAAATTTGAGTATGTTTCAAATATACTTATTGAAAATAAAGAAATATCTTTTGTTATTGACAAAGAGAATAAATAATTATAAAAAGAAGTATCTTTTCTGGGAAATCTATATATTGTTCCAGAAAATGATTTTAATTGAAAAGAAGGCGGCGGAGGTGGTGGTAGATAAACAGTTTTAATACTGGCAAATTTAACATTTATTAAATGAAATGCAGGAGTAATTTTTAGCCCGTTTGTTAAATGAATATTACTATTTATATAATACTCATTTTGTTTTAGTTTATAATCATCTGTTCTGACATTTTTATCGTTAATCCTTATTTGTTTGGTTTTTGAAATGTTGATATTGCTATATCCCTGATAAACAGAGATATAGCTGTTAATATTACTTTTTATACCTAAGTGAGCATATAGAATATCGTTGTTTCTGTCCATTTCTCCACGAATATCTTCATTTCCATCAATATCAATATCTCCATTTTTTGAGTTATTATTGCTAAAGCTATTTCCTCCTTCAAAATAAATGTTTTTTATTATTTTATTTTGTTTGACATTTATTTTTTTACAAAGTTCTTCTGAAAACTTTGTTGATAATACCTTTGCGTCATCTTCTCTGCCTGAAAGCATATAACTATAATATAAGTATTCTAAAATTGTATTATTATCTGAGTCAAACTTCAGGGCTTTTTTAAAGTGTATTATGGCTTTTCTGTAATTTTTTTTTTCATAATAAGCTATTCCTGTTCGTTCTCTTAAATAAAAATAATCAATATTATTTTTTATAGCTAATTTCCCTATCTGTATTACATCATTCCAGTTTTTTTTTAAATAACTGTTGTACATTTTTTCTTCAACAGTTTTAGAATTAATCTGGCTTTTAGTTTTAAATGGTAAAAAAAGAAAAATAAGCAAGAAAAAAAATATCCATTTTAGAGATTTTTTTTTTTTAGTAATATGCATATAAAATAATTGTAATAATTGTAATAATTGTAATAATTGAAAAGATTGAAAAATTATTTTTTTACAAAGTCCTTCTATCTATAATTTTTTTAATTATTTCAATCTTTTAATCATTTTAACAAAGAGTTATGCGACAAATGAATCAATGATTATTAATGAAAATTACTAACAAAATCTCCCCAAGGTAAGGATGTTAAAACTGCACCAATAAATACAAGATAAACAATAATAGCCATTACATACAAACCTGAAAGACATAGTCCTATAATAGCACAAACTTTTCCTGCTTTCATATTCTTAAAAGAACCTTCTGAATATAACTCAGGATGTTCTGCATACAATTTTGTTGCCTTACAGGCAAGAACTAAAGATATTATTCCTAATGCTATGCCAATAATACCCCAACACCAGCAAAAAACAATTGAAAGAATACCCATCACTAATATTCCTGTAGAATTTGGTAAGTTCTGATTCATATTACCTGATGACTGGGGACTCATAACGGGCCGCGCATTATTTGTTGTGCTTTGATTTTCCATAATATTTATTTTTTTTAATGAATAATTAATTTTAAAATGTAATTTATAACAATAATTAAAGCCACAAATATAAAAGAAATTTTTAAAACTTTAGCACCATTCTTAAATTTGAATAATAAATGCAAAATTAATAATACAACCATTATAATCATTGGTATTAATGGAGGATAAATTTTAATACTCTCGGATAAATTACCTTTCAAAAGCTCAACAAAAGCTCTTTGCATACCACATCCGGGACATTCAATGCCAAAATATTTCTTAAAAATACACGGTACTATATGATTTTCAAACCAATCAATTAATGACTTCATATATCTTTTTTTAATAAAATTATGAATTATGAATAGATTTAAACCCAACTTTTATTACATTTTTTCATAATTCATAATTTATTTAAGTTTATTTGTAATTTGCCAGTATATTTTTAGATAATACAATATCACAGCTAAAAAAAATGAACAATAACACAATATTATTATCTACCGCTTATCTTGCTCCTGTTGAATATTATGCACAAATATTAAAAGCAGATAAAATAATTATAGAATTATACGAAAATTATATAAAACAAACATATCGCAATCGCTGTTGCATTTACAATGCTAATGGAAAACTCAATCTAAGTATTCCTGTAAAAAAAACATTAAATAAACACACATTAATAAAAGACATTAAAATTTCTTATGACTCTGACTGGCAAAAAAATCACTGGAAATCAATAGAATCTGCTTATAACTCTTCTCCTTACTTTTTATTCTACAAAGATAATTTATTACCTTTTTATTTAAAAAAAAATGATTTTTTAATAGATTTTAATCAAAATTTACTTAAAACAATATTAAATTTAATTAATATTAAAACAAAAATAAACTATACTGATGAATATTATTCGCCTAAGGCAAATAAAAATATAACTGACTTACGGAATAAAAGAAATAAACATAACAATATTTTCAAAACTACGCATTATATTCAGGTATTTGAGGATAAACATGGTTTTATCCCAAATCTGAGTACCATAGACCTGCTATTCAATCAGGGACCTAATACTTATGACTTCCTAAAAAATATCTAATCAAAATTTATTAATAACGATTTTTTGTAACTGCGAAATAGAAGTCCCCTTAAGTTTAACTTTTCCAAAGTTTTAAAACTTTGTCGCGCGACCTAAAGTTTAGTAAAAATATGCGACACTAAGTTTTAGAAGTTCTTTGACATATTGC
>Ga0265594_1001627_pt1 | contig 17260 bp, 13 predicted proteins | sample saktaG_11_FD_190147 | JGI IMG/M metagenome (GOLD analysis project Ga0265594, IMG submission 190147) | Saline water microbial communities from Sakinaw Lake, British Columbia, Canada - sak_2011_5_24_80m | ecosystem: Environmental > Aquatic > Non-marine Saline and Alkaline > Saline ... | reverse complement strand
TTCTATGATTTTATTAAAATCAGGTTCAATGTAAAGTTTTCCTTCTTCTATTTCACCTTCTAATATATCATCATCGTCTGTGTAGATATAATCGTCAAGAGTTGTTTTGATACGTTTTACTTTAAATGGTGTTAAAAAACCATCACTAATACCTTCTTTGAGCGAATAGATGTAAACAGGTTCACCAAAATATCGGTAAGTATCAACATTGTCTTTTCGTTTTGGTGTGGCTGTTAAGCCCAACTGAACAGCAGGTGAAAAATAATCTAAAATATCTCTCCAATTTCCTTCATCATTTGCTCCGCCTCTATGGCACTCGTCTATAATAATAAAATCAAAATAATCAGCAGGATAATCGCCAAAATATGCTTCGGCAGGCTCAGCAACCTTTGGCGCAATACTAGTTTTGCTTTTAGATAGTTGTTTTAGAAGTTCAATATCTCTATTGATTAAAGCTATTTTTTTTGCTCTGCTCCATCGTTGGACTTGTTTTTCCCTATCAAATGCTTTGTCAATTCTTTCAAAAGTTTCATAGTAAACTAATTTTACTGGCAAATGCTGCTTTGTATATTCAGAACCTTCTCCTTTTTGATGTTCAGCTAATCTTTTATTTAAGTTCTTTGCACTTCCTGTATAAAAGCTACCATCAGCACATTCTAAAATATACATATACCCTTTTGCATCCTCAATTTGACTTATTTCAGCAAAGGATGCTTCGACAGGCTTAATAATCTTTGGTTCTAAAGTGGTGGGTGAGCTTGTCGAACCCCCACTCATAAAGGTTTGAAAGATGGTAAAAAAGATGCTGCCGTTGGTTGGCACTTTACCTCTCTTTTTTATTTCGCCGGGTTTAATTCTTACCATAGCATCATCGGGAAATGCTGAAAAAACATTGAATGCCTGGTCTGCGAGAATGTTTCGGTCTGCGAGAAATAAAATTCGTGGTCGTCTTGCAACATAATCGGTTACTGAGCTTGTCGAAGTAAGGTTCCAACGAGTATGAAAAAGTTTCCAGGCAATTTGAAAAGCAATATCTGTTTTTCCTGTTCCTGTAGCAAGGGTTAATAAAATGCGGTCTTTGTTATTTGCAATTGCTTCAAGTGTGTTTTTTATTGCAATTTCCTGATAATATCGTAATTGCCAGGTACCACTTTTATCTTCATAAGGAACTGAAGCGAATTTTTCCCGCCACTCATTTTGGTCAGAATAGGTTTTGTCCCAAAGTTCTTCCGGAGTTAGATAATCGGTTACCAAACCTTCTACACCTGTTTTCATACAGATGCTATAAATTTCTTTTCCGTTGGTGGAATAGGTGGTTTCTAATTTTAGTTTTTCTGCATATTGTTTTGCCTGTGCTACTCCTTCACCAACAGTTAATTCATCACTTTTAGCTTCAACAACAGCGAGTTTAATACCTTTGTAAACCAGAATATAATCGGCAATAAGTGGTTTTTTTCTACTACCGCCAATTTGTATTCTACCGTCTGTAATTTTACAAACATCTCTTTCACGAAGGATTTTAGAACCCTCTACAACACCCCAACCACAAGCTTTTAATTTAGGGTCTATAAGTTCTGCTCTTGTTTCTGCTTCGTTCATAATTACTCTTTCAATTTTAGTTGACATTCTATTTCAACCGTACCCAAATTGGGGACAACTGAATTTTGTATTGCTACATGGGGACAATTTGTCCATAGGTAGAATTTTATATCATTGTCAATTTTCATTATTTGAATAAAATTTATCGTCATTCCATTTTTTAGGATTGTTTTTTATATATTCCGAAATTGTATTATACGATTTCTCATTACGAATTATATGTTCCCAATAATTTCGTTGCCACAATTTACCATCAAATGGTTTCCATTTTTTATTTTTCACGCCACGAATATATTCAACCGTTACGATTGATTGAAATGCCCCTAATATATCACCCAATGTTGGGGCAATCGTTGTGGCAATCCCTTGTGGTTGCCCTTTATCATTTTGGGCGACCATGAGGGTCGCCCCTACGATTTCCAATATTGAATGAAAATGGTTTGGCATTACGGTGTATTCGTGTAATTCAATATTTTGAAATCGTTTCGGTAATTTCAACCATTCATTTTCAACCATTTTACCGGCATCATTCAATATCATTTTTCCATTTTTAACATTACCAAACATATATTCTCTGTTTTTACAACATATCGTTACGAAATACAATCCTGCCTGCGAATAATCATATCCTTTCAATCGAATTGATTTACGGTGATGTATATTTGGGTTGTATTTTGCCATAATTACAACTCTCCCCTAAACGCTTTTTGTAAAACTGATTTTTTCAATTCTTGCAAATTTACAATTTTCTTTTGATAAATAGCTTCTAATTTTTTAGTTTCGGCTGATAAAGCATCAAGTTTTTGAACTATAAATTTTTGTTGTTTTAATGAAGGATAAGAAATAGGATACCCTTTAATCATTGGAACCGTTAATTGAGGTATTGATGAACCGCTATATTTAAAATTAATTTCACTTATTACATATTTCAAATATGTCAAATCAACAATATCAATTTTTGGAGTCACAACTATTAAACGAATTGCAGGATAAAATGCTTCTTTTCTTATTTCTGAATAACCAATTGTACCTCTTGCGGATATTGTAATACTTGGTTTTGCTACTCTTACAATATTAGTATATCCGTATAATCCTTTGTTTTTTTCGCCATTAGAAAAAATTGGAATATTAAATATTTTAGTTTCAAATTTTGATGAATTATTTTTTGGCACATCTCCACCTGCAAACAATTCTTCACAAACATCATTTAATGTCTTTTCTTCCCACCCCTCGCCTTTATTCTCAAACATCCCATTCAAATAACTCTCAAAAAGTTCTTTGGCGTTTTTAAGGTTTTGTTCGGCATTGGCTTTTGCTTTGGCTATTTCGGCAAAGGCTTTGTCTAAAATGGCTACTATGCGTTGTTGCTCTGGAAGTGGTGGAAGTGGAATTTGAAATGCTTGTAAATCTTTGGATTTTAAATTGTTAATATTTGCACCATCAGATAATTCAAATATGTATTTTTTATAAGTATCAGAAATTAATGCATAAAACAAGTATTTTGGGTAAGTACTTTTATTGGGTATTATTTGTCCAATAAAACCACCAAAAGCATAACCATAATCATCATCAACTAACGCTACTTTACCTAAATGTTTTTTACTACCACTTGATAAGCAAATTAACAAAGCATTTTTTTTAATAACCTTCTCGTCTTTTATTTTAATATTTTCATTTATATATTTTAACTCAGATAAGTCAAGTTTGCTATCTTCTAAATTAATATTAGTCGCTCTTAATACAATATTTTCAGAAATATCAACCTCATCTTTTTTAGAGTATGTCAATCCTCTTTGGAATTTTGCAACTTCCCCCAACTTTTTTATTTCCCAGTTCTGTTTCATATCAGTCATTATCCTTTAATTGTGTTTCAATCAAGTGCCTTAGGTCCTCTTTGTTGGGCAAATATAGTTGATATTTATTTATAAAAAGCTGTGATGATATATTGTGCAAAGCATATTGCACGAGCAAATTGTCTTTTTCTTTTGCCAGAACAATGCCAACCGGCGGGTTGTCGCCTTCAGTATTTTCTTCGTTCTCAAAATAACCAAGATACATATTCATCTGCCCAACGTCTTCATATCCGGCTTCTTCTTTTTTCAGGTCAATCAATACAAAACATTTCAAAATACGGTGATAAAAAACCAAATCAACATAGTGATTTCGGTTTCCCAGAGTAATACGATACTGCCTGCCTATAAAAGCAAACCCTTTACCTAACTCAAGCAAGAACTGCTGTAAATGGTCAATCAGCCGTTTTTCCAAATCGGTTTCGGTTAAATGATAAGGTTCAGGGATATTAAGAAATTCAAGTACACAAGGATCTCTGATAATATCTGTCGGCTGCTGTACAATTTGGCCTTGTTTGGATAGAAGTAAAATACCTTCTTTATCTTTTGAAGCAGCTAAACGTAAAAATAAAGAGGATTTTTTTTGTCTAATTAAATCGGTTGTACTCCAGTTTTCAATGATAGTTTGCTTTTCATAAAATAAACGTTCTAAAGGGTTATCAATTTTTATCAATTCACAAAAATGTGTCCAGCTCAATTTGTGAGGAAGCTCCTCACAAATTGGATAACGATGATAAAACAACCTCATATAGTTAAGATTAGAACGGCTAAATCCTTTGCCATGTAATTGAGATAAATCTTTAGAAAGATTTTCTAAAAGTGCTTTACCGTATTTCGCCTTAAAGCTACCACCTTGTTCAAATTCAACAATATATTGCCCAATCTTCCAATATGTTTCAACCATATTTGAATTAACAGCCATAACAGCTTTCTGATGCCCGTATGCGTAAGTGTCAGAAATCCGGCTTAACAGATTTTGGTAATTATTATTGAATTTATCCAATTTGTTATCCATAATATTAATCAATTAATAATTTTAAACTTCCTATTATCAAAGTACTTTCCATGTCCAAAGCTTTCATTTCTTCTAAAATTTTGTGTGGTTGGCGTAAAGGAGTTTCTTCGGGTGTGTTTGGGTTTTTGGCACTCAGGTCAAATGTAGTTTGGTCAACGTCTTTTATGTTTATCGTCCATGAGTTTTCGCTTTCGGCTTTTGTTTTTTGCAGTTCTACAAATTCGGCTAAATCTTTTTCATTCAGCGGGTCAGTTTTTCCAAGGTTTCTATCTAAATTCATTTGGTAAAACCAAGTTTTTTTAGTGGATAAACCTTTTTCAAAAAACAAGACAACGGTTTTTACTCCTGCACCTGTAAATGTTCCACCCGGTAAATCAAGTATCGTATGTAGGTTGCTACTTTTTAAAAGTAATTTTCGCAAACTAATAGAAGCATTATCAGTATTACTTAAAAAAGTATTTTTAATAACTACACCAGCTTTTCCACCTGCTTTTAAAATTTTAATAAAGTGCTGTAAAAACAAACTGGCAGTTTCGCCAGTTTTGATGGGAAAGTTTTGTTGTACTTCGGCTCTTTCTTTTCCACCAAAAGGAGGATTAGCCAATACAATATCGTACCGGTCTTTTTCCTGTATGTCGGCAAGGTTTTTAGCAAGGGTATTGGTATGCACAATATTTGGTGCTTCTACTCCGTGCAAAATCATATTCATTATGCCAATAATGTAAGCCAATGATTTTTTTTCTTTGCCGTAAAAGGTTTTTTTCTGTAAGGTGGTAACATCATTAGTAGTAAGCTTTTTACTTTGTTTTAAATAGTTAAAGGCTTCAACAAGGAAACCTGCTGAACCAGCCGCACCATCATAAATTGTGTTTCCTATTTCGGGATCGACCACTTTAACAATGGCTTTTATCAAAGGTCGTGGAGTGTAGTATTCGCCACCATTACGCCCTGCGTTACCCATATTTTTGATTTTGCTTTCATACAAGTGGCTCATTTCGTGCTTTTCAACGTGGGTTCTAAAACGGAGTTGGTCAACTAAATCAATAACTCCTCGCAGAGTGTAACCACTTTGTATTCTGTTTTTTAGTTCGCTAAAAATCTCGCCAATTTTATATTCAATAGTATCGGCACTTTCGGCAGATGTCTTAAATTTTTTGAGATAAGGGAATAGTTTCATATTCACAAAATCGGCAAGGTCGTCGCCTGTTAAAGCATTGTGGTCAATTTTTCCACTTTTCAATTTAGGTGCTGCCCAAACTGTCCATTGAAATTCAGTAGTAATAATATTGGTGTAGGTTTTCCCTGTTAGTTCAGCTGCTGTCTGCTTATCTTTTTCTAAATCGTCAAGATATTTTAAAAACAACACCCAAGAGGTCTGTTCTACGTAATCTAATTCACTTCCACAACCTGCATCTTTGTGCAGTATGTCGTCTATATTTTTAAAAGTTTGTTCAAACATATATTTTTATTCTCTAATTTTAATTCAAAAAGGTAAAAGTATCATTAACCAAATGTGCTATTCTAAAGACCCAAAACTATTGATTTTTTATAAAAACATTATATCATATTATATTGATAATCAATGATTTATATTTTTTACAATCAAATTTATTTTGCTTTTTTATTAGTTTTTAGACAATCTGACGTTACTGGGCTTGCTGCTGGCGGGGCGATTAAAAGCCGTTTCCTGTCCTAATACACCAAAGATAATTAAAAGAACTAAAATTGTCCTAAAACCCCGCGCCCCGCTTGCAGCAAATCCATGTTATATGCTGTTGAATTATACATCTTTTTGTTCCTTCAATCCTTCATATATTCCCAGTATTGTAGATCTCATAGAAAGTGATGTCAAAATAATTATTGCAACTATTATAATCAATTTGAGTGCGCACATGTCTTTAATATTCTCAACAAAAATCAATGAAATTAGTGCTACGAAAATTGCAATAAATGCAAATATTAAAGATTTTTTAGTCAAGGATTTTATTTTTTTTATTTGTAGCATTCTGTAATTAAAACCATTTTCTAAATATCGCAAACCTCTTGGATTTGTCTCAATTGTCTTACCTCGGTCTTCCTCATATTTTGCTAATACTTGTATTACTTGAAGAATCCCTAATATGCTTTTTCTACCTATTGAGTCTCGAAGTCTGTCAAGATATTTTTTATATTCTGTTTGAAGGTCATAACCTGATTCCTTTAGTTTCATTCTTTCGAATGTAGCTTTCCCGTCACCAACCAGAAATTCTCTAATCTCATTTATTTTAAAATGAGTAAATACAGCTAATAAAGCTGAAATCGCTGCCAGTACTTGAGCAATTGTACTGAATAAATAATAAAGTGTCGTGTTTGTCATTTTGTGTTTTTTTCAATAGCATATAACGATTGTATAAACCCAATTGGGTTTATTTCGCATATAGTTTTGGTTAATATTTGAATTTCGTTTATTCCAAATCTTGAGCTTAAACTGTTGATTATCAATATTATAATTTTTTAATTTTGTTACTAATATAAACTAAAATAAATTTGTTATAACTTTTTAGCAACAAATTTAGTAATAAATATTATATTAAATAAAAATAGTTTTTTGTAATAATTCCGTTTATTTCAATTTGTTATTCTAATATGCTTATTATCAGTATTCTAATATCTAATTTTTTTATTGTTTGTATATTCTTTTTGCTTACAAATGTAATAGTGTTTTATTGGTCAGTCGTCCGACTGATTTTTATTTTGGGCTAAAGCCCTAAAATGGCTTTTATCTTAAGCCTCCGTCATAAATGGCGGAGTAACTGATAATACCAAACCGCCATCAAGATATTGAAAATATTTTGATGGCATTGGTTTGGTTAATGCCGACAGATTATCAATCTCAATATAAGAACGAAGTGAATTATATTGAGATAATTGATAGCAGGTCGGGTATTACTCATAATTTTTGCCTGTAATTCGTTTTATTTCTTTATCAAAATCGGAAACAAAATTTTCATCTTGTATTCTTCTGAATTTTTCAAATTCTTGTTCTGCCTTTAATTTGGCTTCTAAAGCAGATATTTTGCCTTTATCCTGTAAAATTGGATAGTTGGACAGTTCCAAAAAGCTATGTAAAAAATTTATCCAGTCATCCATTTTCATTAGAATTTGTCGTTTAGCTCTATTTTCAGCTAAATCTAGATATGCAGAAACAATCTGATTTAGTTCGTCAATATGTGCTTTGTTTAAATAATTTTTGGCGACTGTAATATCTGATTTTAAAATTTTTCCATCAGGGGCTTGTTTCCAATTGGTTAATCCCATATATAATTTAGTGGCATTGGCAGAATTATAAATAATTTCAGCAGCTGTTTTCCCAGTAATTGCCCAATGCAGTTTGTTTTGAACAGAGGCAAAGAATTCTTTTGTAACGGGTGCTTTATTATCATAATCGGCAGAAAGGGCGTATATATCTGTAATTTTTTGATAAAATCTACGTTCACTGGCACGGATTTCTCTAATCCGTTCCAAAAGTTCATTAAAATAATCTTTACCAAAAATTTGATTGCCTTGTTTAAGGCGTTCATCATCCAATACAAAACCTTTAATGATAAACTCTTTTAAGGTTTTGGTTGCCCAAATGCGGAATTGTGTAGCATTGTATGAGTTTACACGATAGCCAACTGAAATGATGGCATCAAGGTTGTAAAAATCAAGATTTCTACTTACTTCTCGTTTCCCTTCTGTTTGAACTGCTCGAATTTTTCGAGTAGTTGCCTCTTCTTCCAATTCTCTTGACTTATAAATCTCTTTTAAGTGATACGTAATGGTATTACTTTCAACTCCAAAAAGTTGGCTCATTGCCTTTTGAGTAAGCCATACGGTTTCGTTTTTTACAAATACATCTACGCTTACTTTTCCCTTATCAGTTGAGTAAAGAAGAAAATTTGATTTATTTGGATTGTCAGTTATTGTCATGTTAATGCTTTCATTTTCATTTTTAAAAGATATTTATTTTTTTGTTTTTAATACATAAGTCAAAAACTCCATTTAATCCTGATAAAAAACAAAGACAATGTCTCGTTAATTCCTTTTGCCATTTCACCTTTAAAATTTTGTGATGTTAGAGATAAGTCAAGATTAGTTTTTAAAGAATATTCTATTGATGGTCCAATAAAAAATCCATGTATTAAAGGATAATACATTCCTGATATTGCTATTTTTAATAAAGGTGTTACAGGATAAGATATTTGTCCAAACAGGGAATATTTTGTAAAAGAGATATTTTTTACTGATAAAGGCATATAATAAAATTCATCAAAGCTGTTAATATCAATGTTATCAGCATTTTGATTATATAGAGCTTCAAACTGAATAAACAGAGAGTTTTTGAAAGTATAATCAGCAGATACAGAAGCAATAAAAACTCCTGATGTGTCGTCAAAGTTTTTTTTTGGATGCAGATAGCTTATTTCTCCTCTAAATGCTGCATCTTTTATATGTCCTGACCATCCTGTTGCTGCAACAAAATCGCTATCATCCAATATTCCGCCAATAAACTGAAAGTCATAGCTCCATTTATTAAATTTATATAATGCTGCGCCGGTGATGTTATTATTTTTGTTTTCCTTTACAGCAAATTCTACAGAAGATGTAGTGCTTGTATAATATTGAATTCTTACAGCATCGCTTCCAGGTTTTTCTTCATAGTCAAAGTCAAAAAATGAATAAGTATTAAAAATATCGTTTGGGTTCCAGACAAAGTTTTGTGCCCAGTTAATTCGTTGTCGTCCTGCTCTTATTTGTAGATTTCCTTTTGTAAAGTCCAGCCATATCCTGTCAATAGCAGAATTTAACAAAAACGATTTCTCATTAATAAGATTATCAGATAAATCTATAAATCCATTTTCAACATTAATTAATTTGTCATAATCAGGAATATTTTTTACAAATTCGCCATAGATAAAACGGTTACGAATTTTAACATTAGAAGTAAAATTGTCAGATATATACCATTTGAAGTTGATACGATTTTGTATTGTGCCATTGATAAGCCAGTCGTCATTTATTTTTCCAAACATTACAATTCCAAGGTCTTTTACATATCCGGATATATCGTAGTTTTTTTCTTTTTTTTCATCCTGAGCAAAAAGAGAATATGAGTTAATTATAACAAAAAAAACAGATATTATTATACGATATTTCACTATAATGGTATATTATATATTTAAGTTTTGGACTTTGTAGATAGCTGCTTTATTTTGAGGACACCCTTTTCAGGGCTTTTGATTCTTTTAATTTTTTGTTATACTTTGAGATGTTATATTTTGCACTTCGGCAAGCTCAGTAGAGCCGTAATAAATTACAGTCATTCATAGTCATTTGTTCGCGTAGTTTATCCCGATGAATATCGGGGCTCACTGTCATTAGTTGTCATTTAATTTTGCTATTATTAATTGATATTAAGTATTTTAGCAATAGTTATTTTAGGCATTTCTTTGTTATCATTCATTTCGGCTTTGCTCAACACAAGTGGCTTCGCCGTCATTTATTGTTAATGACTATCAATGACTACTAATGACAATCAATGACTATATGTTAAAGTTATAATTGTTTTCATGCAACTGCCTGATAAATTAGCTCAAATTATTACGAAGCAGAGTATAATATTTTCTGTTGATTATCAACAATTTAGCAAGTTCAAAATTTTAGTTATATAGTATCTGTTCGTAATGTCGTTGGTAAACCGTTAAAACGGTTATTTTATATTATTAGGTCTTATTAGCCCACGACTTAAGTCGTGGGTTAATTATATAAAATTTAGTTCACAGATTTATCTGATAATATCTTGCCATCTTCCAACGTAATAACTCTTCTGGCTTTATTGATAACTCTTTGGTCGTGAGTAGCAAAGATAAAAGTAATATTTTCTTTTTTGTTTAACTGTCTCATAATATCAAGCAAATTTTCAGTTGATTTTGAGTCAAGGTTGGCTGTTGGCTCATCAGCGAGAATAAATTTAGGTTTTGAAGCCAAAGCTCTGGCAACAGCAACTCTTTGTTGCTGACCACCTGAAAGTTTACTTGGACGGCTATTAATTCTATCTATCAGACCAACGGCTGTTAAAAGTTCTTTTACCCTGTTGGTTCTTTCTTTTTTTATTTTTCCCTGAAGTTGCATAATAAACTCTATATTTTCTTTTGCTGTTAATACAGGAATTAGATTATATGACTGAAAGACAAAACCAATATTTCGCATTCTGAAATCAATTAATTTTCTTGATTTCAATTTGTTAATGTTAATGTTGTCAATAATAATTTCGCCTGAGCTTGGCTCGTCTAATCCTCCAATAATATTCAGCAAAGTTGTTTTTCCTGAGCCGGATGGACCGACAATAGCTGTAAATTCACCTTGTTCAAAAGATAAATCAACTCCATTAACAGCATTTACCTCAATTTCTGTTTCTTTGTAAACTTTAGTAATGTTTTTAACTTCAATAATCTTCATAATATTTATTTTTAAAAAGGTATAATATTTTAAAATTTATTTTATTCAGTTTTTAATGCTTCAACAGGTTTGTTTGATAATGCTTTTATTGCAGGATAAATTGCAGCAATTATGCCTGTTAATATAATCATAATAGTAATTATTATTATCATTTTAATATTAATCTGTGTATAAATGAGAGAATCGTAACCAAAACTTGAAAGTGCTTTTGAATACATTGATAAGTTGATAGGGTTTGTCTCAAAATATTTTGAAATTAAAAAACCTGTTACTATTCCTAATATACCACCAATCATTGATAGAAATATTGTTTCAAGCATTATCATAAAAAAAACTTTTATTTTATTCATACCAATAGCCATAAGCATACCAAATTCTTTCACTCTTTCAAGCACAGCCATAAGCATTGTGTTTACAATTCCAAAACAAAGAGCTAATAAAATAATTACAACAAAAATATACATATAAAAATCTGATATATCACTCATATAAGCTAATTCGGGTTTTAATTCATTCCATGTGCTAATATCAAGAGTATTAAATTTATCGGCTAATTTTTGTTTAACCTCATTAGTATTATCAATATTATTAAATACAATAGCAATTTCGTGTGAAGAGTTATCAGAAAAATCAATGATACGTTTCAGGTCTGAAAAGCCGACAAAAGCATTTGTTTTATCAAATATAGTATTGTTTGTCTCAAAAATTCCTGCTATACGAAATGCTTCTGAAATTATATTTCCATTAATATCCTGAAAGGTGATTATTATTTTTGACCGCACTTTAACTTTAAGTTCTTTGGCAAGTTTTTTTCCAATAATTATCGGATTTCTTTTAATGCCTGTAAAATAAGAGCCATCAATTATTTTTGTATTTATATCACTTGTCTTTTTTTCATTATCCGGCTCAATTCCTGTTACTTTTACACCTGCTACTTTTTCAGCAGAAGCACACATTGAAAAACTTACTAATCTCTTGCTTACAGCTTTTACTTCGGGAAGTTTTTTTATTGTTTTGATAATATTATCTGTATTATTGATATAATAAACAGGGTCATTATTGAGCATATATGATTTATTGTGTATTTGAATATGGGAAGTTTCAGTGTTGATAACTGACTTTACCCGTTGGCTAGTCATACCTTTATAAAAAGAAACAGTAAAAACTCCGGCTATTATACCAATAGTAACAGCTAAAATCACTAACGAACTTCTTAGCTTATTTCGCCATACATTTCGCCATGAAATAATCCAAATCATAATATCATATTTTTAAAATTTATTTTTTTTTTAACATACTGTTTTTATCATAACTAAGCTCTTAAAGCATTAATAACTTTCAATTTATAAATATAATAAACAGGATATAATGAGATTATCAAAACACAAAGAAAAATAATAATAACAGGAGATGAAAAGACCTGTAAAGACCAGGAAAATTTCATAACAGGTTCAAATCCCATATCAATCATCGTTTGTGCCATTTCTCCTGTTAAATAAGGCGGATGATACCAATAATATGCAATAACAGGCAAACAAAAGATAACACCACTTATTACGCCAATTATACCTATTAATAATGTTTCAAGAAATAATATTTTAAACAATTTAATTTTTTGCATACCAATAGCAATCATAACAGCAAGTTCTTTTTTTCGTTCAGCAGCCATCATGATAACAGTTCCCAGTATTCCAAAAGCTATAATCATAAATAATATCAGAATAATAATATTTCCTCCGGCTTTTTTGCCTTCTATTAATTGCACAAGCTCGGGCTGCATATCCTCCCATGATAATACTTCATATTTTTTTGAAACACTATTATGCAGTTTTTCCATTGCTGATGAAACATTTGAATAATCGTTTACCATTATCACAACAGATGTAATTAGATTATCAGCAGAAAATAAATCCCGACAATTATTAATGTCCATAAATATCATCTGTTTGTTAAATTCAGGTGAAGGAAATTTAAAAATTCCCTTGATTTTATATTTTCCTGCTGCTGAAATGCCATGATATCCCTGACCAATTAATACAAGAGTGTCATTAACAGATACATTAAGATATTTTGCCAGATTAATTCCAATAAGTATTCCTTTGTCATTATTTTTAAGATAAGAACCGGAGCATATCCATTTTGAGAGATTTGTAATTTTATCTTCGTTTTCAGGGTCAACGCCAACAATAAAACTCCCTTTTGTTTTATCTTTTGATGATGATAAAGCAAAATATTCAAGTCGGGAAGTTGTTTTGCTGATTTCTTTTATATTACTTATTTTTTGTGTTAAAGAATCGGTAATTGTAAAACTGTTGTTTATTGTTTTGTCTTCCCAGTAATTTTGAGCATGAATTTGAATATATCCGGAATAACAATGAACAATATTATCAATCATATTTGATAATGAGCCCACACGCATAGAGTTCATTAAAATTGCAAATATTACTCCGAAAAATATTGAAGATATAGTAATTAATGTTCTCTTTTTATTTCGCCACAGATTTCTCCATGCAAGTTTTAAATTATTCATTTCTAATAGCAGTTACAGGTTTTAATTTCAAAGCTTTTATAGCAGGATAGATAGATGCTATTACAGCTGTAATTATAACCATTATTGTAAGTATTATATAAAATATATTATCAACCTCAGGATATATAACAGAATCCACACCAAATGATGATAATCCTTTTGATACTATTGATAAATTTATACCATAAATGTTAAAATAATAAATCGTTACAAAACTAATAAATATACCAATAGCAGCTCCTGTTAATGACAGAAAAATAGTTTCACACATTATCATATTAAAGATTTTATTTTTTTTCATGCCAATAGCCATTAACATACCAATTTCGTGAGTTCGTTCAAATACAGCCATAAGCATAGTATTAATAATTGAAAAAATTAAAGCGAGAAGAACTATTACTAAAAAAAGATATGATACAGAATCCATTAATGATGACATCATTTTTAGGTCAGGTTGTGATTCATTCCAGCTTCTGATGTTTAAATAAGGAAATTTTGATTTTAGGTCTTTTGTCAATTCATTAGTATTTTTATCATCATATAATAAAATTGCAATCTCGTGAGCTTTATTATCATTTGGATTTTCATCAATAAGTATGTTTAAATCTTTGTTTAAAACAAATATATTTGTTTCGTCAAAAAAAGAATCTGCTGTTTTAAAGATTCCAACAACACGAAAGGCACCGCCTGTAATATCTCCTTTATTATTTTGTGTTGTAATAACAATTTTTGAACGAATTTTTGCTTTAAGTTTATGAGCTAATTTTTTGCTTATTAAGATAGGATGTTTTTTTTGTTTTGTAAAATAATTGCCAGATGTTAATTTTTTAGAAATATCAGTAACTTTAATTTCATGTTTCGGGTCTATACCGTTCATTATTATACCTGTTCCTGTTTCAGCAGTACTTGCCATTGCAGTTAAAATTAATCTTTTGCTCACTGCTTCTACTTTATAGTTTTGTTTGATAATATTAATAATAGAATCAACACTGTTAATTGAGTATTTTATTTCTTTATTTTTTAAAAATTGCGGATTATGTATTTTAATGTTGGAAACTTGTGTTTTTATTGCAGTTCTGATTCTTTGTTTGCCCATTCCAACCATGGTTGCCATTGAAAATATTCCACCAAACAAGCCAATAGTTATTGCAGCAATAATAATAAAGCTTCTGAATTTATTTCGCCAGATGTTTTTCCATGCAATAATAAAAATCATAATATTTAAAAATTTAGTTTCTCATAGATTTTATCACGTTAAACTTATTAATCATTATTAAAGGGTAAACAGATGCAATAAAAGTGAGTAAAATAATAGTTAAACTTTGATTGATAAAAAAGTTTGGTTCAAGAGCAAAAGATAGCACTGGGTCAACGCCCCATTTTTCCATTGCTTGTGCAGCATCGCCTGTAATTTTTATTGGGTTATTGAAAAAATAAAAAATTATTGGTAAACTTACTGCTATTCCTGAGATTATACCCATTAAAGTTATAAAAAATGTTTCTGTAGCTATGATGATACTTAATTTTAATTTTTGAGTTCCAACAGCTATCATTACGGCAAATTCTTTTTTGCGTTCAACAATACCCATCATAATAGTACCGAAAATACCAAAAGTTATGATTACATAAAGAATTCCAAGCCAAAACAGACCGCCTGCGTTATCTGTCTGAATGCCCTGAACTAATTCCACAAGCATATTATCCCAAGTCATAACTTCATATTTGTTTCTCGTTAATATTTTTAGGTTTTTAGCACTTTTGTTAATATGATGAATATTTTTTATTAATAAAGCTATTGATGTTAATCTATTATCAGCAGAATAAAAATACTGACAATTTTTTAAAGACATATAAACAGTTTGATTGTTTAAATCAGGCGTTGGAAAATGAACGATGCCTCGCACAGGATATCTTCCAGCAGCAGTAATACCATGATAACCCTGTGCTAAAAAAACTATTGTGTCGTTTACTTTTAGTTTAAGATAATCAGATAAATCTTCAGCAATTAGAACGCCATTATCATTTTCAGATAAATATTTACCTTTAATAACACGTTTTGAGAGTTTTGTAAATTTATTTTCTTTTACAACATCAGTACCTATTAACATAACTCCTTTTGTGAGTTCTCCTGTTGATGCAAGGGCAAAAGATTCTAATCGAGGCACAGATAAACTGATATTATCAAGATGTTCTATTTTATTAATAATTGAATCATTGTATTCAAAGGTGTTGTTTATTGATTTATTATCCCAGTATCCTTTTTTGTGTATTTGAATATATCCGGTATAAAATTCCACAACATCTTTAATCATTTTACTATAAGAACCAATTTGAGCGGACCTCATAATTAATGCAAGGAATACTGCAAAAAATATTGAAGAAGTTGTAATTATTGTTCTTCTTTTATTTCGCCACAGATTACGCCAGGCAAGTTTCAGGTATGTTTTCATTATCTTTTAGTTTCCAGTTCCAAGTTCCAAGGTTCAAGTTTCAAGCACAAAGTTCATAATTTCCCAGTATCAAGTTCAAAGTTCATAATTTTTCAGATTCAAGTATCCCGTATCCAGTTTTAACTCTAAACTCTAAACTCTAAACTCCAAACTCTAAACTATTTAACCCTTTTCATGTTTTGTTTAGAGAAGAAATCATCGCTTAATGGTTTGTTAAATTTAATGTTTTTAAATTCCAATATTGTTTTATTTCCTTTTTTTCCTACCGGTATAATTTCAAATTTTGTCGGTATTTCTCTGTCATCCATTTTTTGGATATTAGAAGCTGTCTCAATATTAATTAAATAGTCGTCTTCATCATAATATTCGGCTTTCATATTATGAAATTCTTTTTTACTTATCCATGAAATAATTTTACCCCAAACAACAGGAGCATCTTCTTTTGGTATTAGTTCAATTTTATAACAATCAAGTCCGTCAATTATTTCGCTTCCAATAATTTTGTGAGTATAATCTTTCACAATGGAGGATTCTTTTAACAGGTCGTCATTAGTAAAATCAGAGCCCATCCACGATTGCATCATCATTGATGGTGGTATTTTAATCATACGTTCAATACAAGGCACCCAGTTCCACATCTCTGATTTCAGTTTTAGAAAGCATTGCCCTTTTTCTTTTGCAGGAGCAGTAATCAGTATTAATGAAAGTTCCCTGCCTTTTGACCATGTCTTCATAGAAACAGTACGCGACCATGTAGGTCTTACTACAGTCATAGTCATCTCGCCCTGACTTGTTTCGCCGCGCATTTTATCATCTGCTTTTTTTATTACCTCTTTTGCGGTTAAAATGTTTTGAGCAGATGCGTTTTTTATTCCAATAATTGTTATTAAAATAAAAATCAAAAAAGATGTAAAAAGATATTTTTTCATTTTTATATGGATTATGTTATTGTTTAAAGTTTAGGGGATTATGTCAAAAAATGGATCATAATCAAATTAATTTTACCCTGTTAAATAATCAGGCAGTCATGTCAGGCGTTTGACTGATGCCTGATTAATTTTGCGTAACAAAATTATTTAACAGGGTGAATCACAAAAATATAATTTATTTTTTAATTATTGTTTATAATATTTATTTTTTAAATTTGCCAATAATTAAATTAATATTAACATTTTAAAACTAAAAAAAATATGAAAAAATTTAACTTACTTTTACACTATTATCCGACTAAAATTGAAAAACAAATTTTTTAAATCATAAACAACTGTGTATTAGCACTTTAAAATCGTCAAAACATCATTTTTAAACAAGCACCCCCCCTCATGTTTTACCAAAA
>Ga0265594_1001626_pt1 | contig 17260 bp, 22 predicted proteins | sample saktaG_11_FD_190147 | JGI IMG/M metagenome (GOLD analysis project Ga0265594, IMG submission 190147) | Saline water microbial communities from Sakinaw Lake, British Columbia, Canada - sak_2011_5_24_80m | ecosystem: Environmental > Aquatic > Non-marine Saline and Alkaline > Saline ... | reverse complement strand
TTTGATTATCAAGATAAAGATTTTCTATTTTGTGATTCTTGCGAGATAGATGATAAAAATATTTTCATTTCCCCTCTAGGATATATCTATCCTTGCATAGAAGTTTATCAACGGAAACCGAGTTGCCATTTAGGCAACATCTTAGAGATTAATGAGGAAGAGTTTAAATTACGAAGAGGTCAATGCCTAAAATTGAAACCAAAAAGTTGCCCGTATCAGTTTATGGTTAAAGACGACCTTGCTTTATGTTTAAATAATCCATCGGTAAAGTGTGAATTACCGTTGGTTAATTTATGAATATTAAAAAGATTAAGGAAAATAATAAGAGATATAAAAAATGGGTGTTTGAGAACAACTTTGAGATGGATGTTTCTGGCGGACAAATAGATGAATTTGATTATTCGGTTGACAAATGTTTTGATAAGAATAAAATTAATTTTCTTTCAGAATGGTTTTTTGATAAAAAAATTCATCAGTATACTTCTTTTAATAAGAATCCATTTAAAGTTAAGCCGAATATTCCGCTTCAATATGCTTTTCCAGACACAAACAGAAAACTAAATGCGGCTATAGAGAAATTCCATATAAAAGAAGGATTGCGAAGGAATAGTTTTACGGTTTTTATCAGCGAAGGGTCTACTCCAATGATTGCAGCCATGGTTTTGTTTGCCAGGAAGCTTGGCTTTGATAGAATTCACAGTATTTTCCCGCTGTATTTTACAATTCATAAAATGTGCGATGTGACAAATATGAATATTTTGCCTTGTAATGACGATTTTGCTTGTTCTGAAAATGTTAAATTAAATTTGCCGAAACAAAGAAGCTTTCTTTTTATGACTGATCCCGTTTGGTCCATTGGCAGACACTATTCGGATAGGGTATTTAAGCAGCTGGCCCGTTGGCAAAAAAAGACGGGTTCAATAATATTTGTTGACGGTTCTTTTTCTTACATGGATTGGGATACGCCGGTTAAGAAGGAGCCGTCGGTTGTCCTTGATCCTGACTTAACTTTACGTTTAGTCTGTCCGACAAAAGCATTATGCCTTCATGGCTTGCGTTTTGCTTATCTTTTATGTCCTAAGAAATTCTCTAAAGAAGTAGCCAGGATATCAATTGTTAATACCGGTTCGAGCTGTTATTTCGGCCACCTTCAAAGAGAGAGGCTTTTTAATAAAATGATTGAGAATAAACCGAATCCGGTCGGCCTGTTTGCTTCTGAGAGATACAGGACTTTAAGGAAAGTATTTTTAGAAAATAATATTGAACATATAGTTCCTGACTGCGGTTTTTTTATGTTTGCGAATTTAGATAATATTTTAAGAAAGAAAAGGGCAAGGCACAAATACTACTGGCTTAATAATGCGGCGATAGATGTTCTGAATCCAAAGTATAAGGGTTATGCTAAAATAAATTTAATTGCCCGTGATAAAATTATTAAATCGTTAATAAGAGATTTATCTAAATAGTTAAAGTGAATAAGAAACTAAAGGAAACTTATAGATTAGCGGATAAACTTTTTCCCAATATTGGTCAATCTTGCAAAGATTGTAATACCTGTTGCAAAACCTATGGTTGGCTGTTAAAACAAGAGGCGGAAGAATTTTCTAAGAAGGGATATCCGATGGTTGAAATAAATAAAAATCTTTATTGTTTTGATTCGTTTATTCGGGACAAGAACAACAAAAGAATTTTAAATCGGATTCCAAGATGCTTATTTTATAAAAAAGGCAAGTGTCTAATATACAAGGAAAGGCCTCTTGATTGCAGATTGTACCCGATAAAAGTAAAATTGAAACAAAATAAATTAATTATCGGTTTAAGTCTGGGGTGTAAATATATTTCTTCTTTGACGGAAGAGGAAAAAGAACAGCTTTGCCGAAGGGTAATTAGTTTTTTTAGAAAAGTGCCCCCAGCTATTATTAACAATTATCTGAATTTGACAGAAAGCGTTAATCTTATTTCAAAGCCAAAAAGTTTTTGGATGAGGAAAATAGTAGAGATGGAAAAGAGGGGAGATTCTTGGGAGATAATAAAATAGTTTCAGCTATTGCTTTTTATTAAATATATATTATAATGTCGATAGGCAGTATTTAATCGAGGATAAAAGCTTATGTCTAAATGCAAAGCAGTTCTCGACTCTAAGAAAGTAAGAGAGCTTAGGGTTGAGAGCAAAGCAAAAAAGAATAATAGAAAGAAATAGGTTTTTAATTAGAGAGAAGATGATTTTAACCAAGCAATAATTTTGGAAATTGTTTTGTTTTTTAAAAAGCTGTTGGTGCTAAACGCAAATAGCTTTAAGTCGCCAGGGAGGCGGTTTTTTGTTTACACCGAGTTTATTGAAGTGTTAGAATGAATATAGGAGATAAAATGATAAATTAAAAAAATATGCCTAAAATACATGAAGAAAAACTAAACAAGGTAAAAAAGACGGAGCTTGCCATAAATAAGAATCTATTTATTATTTGTGCCGTTATTACTTTCATAGTAATGGCTATAGTACTAACAGAATTTTTTACCCGAGGAGCTTTTCCTCCTTCCGGAATAAACTTTTTCTATATTAGCGTTTTATTCCTTTACTCTGTTCATAAAGAAATATTAAGGTGGTTGGAGAAAAAAGAGATAGAGAGGCAAGGAGAATGTTTTGTCTATGCCTGGATTGCGCTGGTTGTTGTTTTGTATATCATCAACTTTTTGACAAAAGGCTATTTTAGTTATTCTTCAGAGGGCGTCTCTGCGGGATCCTTAAGGGAGATTACCGTTATCGCCTTGGAGGTTTTTGCTATTTTTATCCTTACCAGATTATCTAAAACAATAAAAATAGCTCTGGAGAAAAAGTAAAAGGCATTATAATTTAGAGAAAAGATTCTATTTGATCAAATTTAACCTAAAAAATTAAAAGATATGTTTGATAAATTAAAACAATTAAAAGAGCTTAAAGAATTGAGAGATTCTCTTTCACAAGAAAGAGAGGAGGTTGAGAAAGAAGGAGTTAAAGTAGCTATTAACGGTGAAATGAAGATTGAAGAGATTCGACTCAATCCTGACTTAGAAAAAGAGAAGCAAGAAAAGATTTTAGAGGAGTGCATCAACGAAGTCATAAAAAAGATTCAGATGGTTATTGCCAGAAAAATGTCTCAAATGCCGGGTTTTGGCATTTAACACAAAACCTGTTGAGGGTTATCAGTTGAAAAAGAATTGTAAAGAAGAAATGCACAAAGCAAATACAAAAATATTAAAAGCGGAATTCATCAAAGGAGTTGTTGGTGATGATTACAGCTTAAAAGACGATTTACCGCAGATCGCCTTTTTTGGCCGTTCCAATGTGGGGAAATCAAGCGTAATTAACTCTTTAGTTGGCAGAAAGAATCTTGTAAAAGTAAGCAAGGTTCCGGGTAAAACCCGAGAGGCAAATTTCTTTCGTATTAATAATTCCTTTTGCTTTGTAGATTTTCCGGGATATGGATATGCCAAACGTTCAATTAAGGAACGCAATAAAATGATTAAAAGAATCTTTTGGTATGTGGAGCATTCCAATGTTAAACCCGAAGCAGTTTTCTTAATTATTGACTCTAAAGTCGGCTTGACTGTTCTTGACCGCGACATGATAAAGATTCTCGTAGAAAACAAGCATCAAGTTATTATTGTTGCGAACAAGATTGACAAGTTAAAGAAAGTCGCTAGAGAAAAACAGCTTTCATCTATCAAAGAAGAAATGCCGTATATAACCGTCTTGCCATATTCTGCAAAAACGAAAGAAGGAAAAGACGAATTAATTGAAAAAATTATGAGTTTTGTTTGAAAATTAAAAAATATGTACGAATTAACACTTTTTGAAGCATTATTACTTACTCATTTTGTGGTAGATTGGATATTTCAATGGAAGTGGGAGGCAGAGAATAAATCTAAAAAATGGTTTCCTCTATTTTCCCATTGTACGGTTTATACTATAGGTTTCATTCCGGTATTTTTAATATACGGAATTAACTTAATTTGGTTGATTCTGTTGTTTGTCTCCCATATTGTTCTTGATGAGCGAAGGTTTGAGATTTGGCTATTAGAAAACTTTAGAGGAGTTGCCAGGAAAAACACGTCGGATTTTCTTTGGACAATGCTGTTGATTGGGACTGACCAGATTTTTCATATTATAATTTTAGCATTGGTAGTTATATTCAATTAAGAAAAAACTGGGTTAATTGAAAAATAAAATTATGAAAAAAGAATTAAAAAATTACGCATTTATTGATAGCAATAATCTAAACTTAGCTATTAAAGATTGTGGTTGGGAATTAGATTTTGCAAGATTTTATGTTTATTTGAAGGATAAATATAAAGTGAAAAAGGCATTTTTATTTATCGGCTATGTTACTGGCAACGAAGTTTTATATACATTTTTACAAAAAGCTGGTTATATTATTGTTTTTAAACCAACGTTAGAATATAAAAAGCGGGGCGAGATACATATAAAAGGTAATGTTGATGCGGAACTAGTTTTACACACAATGATAGAATACCCGAATTATGATAAAGCAATTATCGTGTCAGGCGACGGTGATTTTCACTGTCTAATTGAATACTTAGAAAAGAAGGAGAAATTAGGACGAATTATCATCCCAAACAGGAAAGCTTATTCTCAACTTCTTGGAAAATTCAGAAAATATATGGATTATATGAATAATTTAAGAAATAAGATTGAGAGGCGTTCTAAATAAAAAAAGGGGTGTTGCTTTAAAGACAAAACCTTAAAGACTTTTCCCCTTCGTGATATTATTAGTGTAGCAAATTGAAAAGAGTTGTCAAGAGTTGTAAGGGAGTTTGATAAAACCAATCAATTTTAGTTAAACATAAAGAAAAATATTAATTTGATGTTGAGATTAAACCTCGACAGGATTTAAGAAGTCGCCAGAAAGGCGGTTTTTTGTTAGAATAAGAAAATGATGAAGTCGTTTTCCAAAAACATTATATTTTTAGACACAGAATTTTCAAGTTTAGACCCATACAAAGGGGAGATTTTATCTATTGGATTGGTTAAGCTGAATGGTGAAGAATTATATTTAGAATTGAAATATGACGGCGAAATCGACCCTTGGGTCAAAAAGAACATCATTCCCACTTTAAAAGATCCTAAAGTAAGCCGCGAGACGGCTAAGAGAAGAATAAGAGAATTTATTGGTAAAAAGAAGCCATATTTAGTTTCTTATGTAAATCAATTTGATGCTATTTATTGGTATAAATTGTTTGGTGTTAATAATCATCCGGCGCATTGGCTTCCAATTGACTTTGCATCTATTTTGTTTGGCTTGGGAATTAATCCGGAGGCATATTATTACGGAGATAAGGATAATTTCTACAAAGAAATGGGTATTGACCATACCAAATACAAAGAGCATCATGCTTTAGATGATGCTAAACTTTTAAGAGAAGTTTATTTGAAATTTGTTGAAAATAAGCAATCTGGAAACTGTTGAGGGTCGGTTGAGGTTAAACCTCAACCGATTTCCACTTTAAAAACGAACACAAGTAGTATTCGTTTTTTTTGCATAATTCTCTTTCTGTTTCGCTTTTGTTTGTAACCACTTGACACAATTATTTTTGTAATGATAAAATAATTTTTATAAAAAGGTCGCTTAGCGTTCTAAACTTACATTTAAGAAATATGTTAAAAGAATTCAAAAATCAATTTAGCGAAATTCCCGAGGAAGACGAAGTTTCTGAAGATTTTGAAGAGGACTCTGAAGACAAAGAAACAGGAGAAGAAGACGAGGATTCAGAAGAATCTTCCGAAGAAGAATCTCCTTGGAAAGAGTAGCGTTAAAGTTCAAATCAAAGGTCGAATCCAATAATAGAAGTTTGTTATTTTTAATGTAATATTAAAAATATGTCATTAGTTCCTCGTCGTCCATTGGAAACGTAGTGGCAGAAATCGAACTTCCAGGAGTTGACCCAAAAAATATTGAGGTTGAAGTGAAAGACAATATCTTGAAGGTAGAAGCAAGGACAGAGAAGAAAAAGGCAGAGGGTATTATCGAAAGGGAATCAGCACGGGTTATTATAAAAGAGTATTTCCATTGCCAGTAGAGGTTGTGGGAGAAAAATCCGATGCTACCTATAAAGAAGGAATATTAAAATTTGTTATACCCCAGATCAAAAAGAAAAAAGCTGAAAAAAAAGAAACCAGAATAAAAGTAAAGATAAAAACCGCTTGATTCTTTACTCTCAATTAATTCAAAGACCGTATTAACATGCGGTCTTTGTTTTCGTTCCAAACCAGATGTGATATCAAAGCGATATTTGGTTTATTGATTCTTGAGTTAAGAAGTCGCCAAGGAGGCGATTCTTTGGTATACTGATATAAATTAATTAATAATTTAATTTATGAAGATTTTAATTTGTTCACTAACGTATCCCTTACTCAACGGCGTGACCGTTTCAATAAATGCAACTGCTGACGGCCTTATCGCAAAAGGGGATAAGGTTCTTATTGTTGCTCCAAGATATAAGGAGGGCAGGCACAGGCCCGAACATCGTCCGGTACCTTCCTCTTATATAGCCAAAACTCTTGGCTCTCTAATTGGTAAAGATGAAAGGACTTTTGGTCTTACAGCTTATTATCATATAGAGAAGATTATAAAAGAATTTAATCCGGATGTTTGTTGGCTGCACACTTTAACTTGGGCTCCCAATGCTTTTGAGTTAAACATGCTTAAATCAAAAGCATCAAAGATACTCACTTATCATACTTTAGTTGAGGCATACGGAAGAATATATGGAGGAGAGATTGGGGCCAATCTAATGAAAAGGAGATCAAGGTCTGTGTGCAATAAGATGGATGTTGTCATCACCCCAAGTAAAATTATTGAAAAGAAGTTAAGAAGTTATGGTGTTACAAAACCCATATATCCCATCCCGACAGGCATAGAAGTGGTTAATAAGTATTTTACTAAAAAACAATTACATAAAGAATTTAATATTCCTTTAGATTCCAAAATTCTAATTTCCGTTGGAAGGATATGCAAAGAAAAGAATATAGATGCGCTCTTGAAAATAATGAAGAAAATTAAAGATAAAGATAAAAATATCTTCCTATTGCTTATCGGGCCCGGGGAACCTGAGAGTTTTAAACTTATAGCTGAAGAAATAAATATTGCAGACAGGGTTATTTTTACCGGACCTCTCCCTATGGAAAAAGTACAGAAGTCGTATGGGGGGGCTGACGCTTTTGTTTTTGCTTCTAAGACAGATACTCAAGGACTTGTCATTGGGGAAGCGATGATGGCAGAAATACCTGTCGTCGCTTTGGAATCTCAAATCATACCAGATGTTTATCCCAGAAAGATGCTTTTATCAGTTAAAAATCAATCTGATTTTTCAAACGCAGTTTTTGATATTCTTGAGAATAGTAAAAAAAGAGAAAAGTTGGTCAAGGATGCAAAGAAATTCGTTTTGGAAGATTTTTCAAGAGAAGCGATGACAAGAAAACAGAGAGAATTATTTTCAAAACTTCACAAAGGTTAACCTGGTTTTTTAAAAGTAAGGGCTAGGACTTGTTAAGTTTAATCTCAACAAGTTATATAATTAAATGATTATATTAAAAAGAATAAATATTAAAAACCTTATCAAGGGTTCACTCTGGGTGAGTTTGTATCTAACAGGGCTCTTAGCGGCAATCTTTTCAATTTCTTACTTCTCTGAAAAGGATTTGAATGCTGCACTTTTATCACTCTCAATATCAATAATAGTTTATACGTTCTTAGTAATGAAAGATTTAAAGTTTCTGAGTTTATTTTCCTTTATTACTATGATTCTGATGTCCCTGATGATTCTGGGGATTGCCGGCAATCAAGTAGACGGCAACTTTTCAAGCGCTTTTGATGAAAAAGCGTTTTTATTATCCTTTGCGTTAATCCTATCTTTTTTTATGGTAAACTGTGTTTTTTGGATAAAAACAAAACGTGATTGGAAAAAACCAATGTCATTGTTTTTTGTTGCTTTGGTTGTTCTAATACTGTTTGTATTTGGGACGGGATCTCCTAACTATCATCAGAATTTCGTCTATACCCGTATTTTTATATCAATATTCTTTATCTTTAGCATCTTTTTAATCATGGAGCGTAAAAAGTCCTTAAGAATTTTCGGCATTCTGGGCATATTTTTATCAATAGGATTGCTTTTAATGAGCGCTGCTATGTTTGCAGCAAAGACATATGTCATTGAAGGTGATGAATGGGACTCAGTATATGCCTTTATCAATCCAAAGGCAGAAGAAATGCTCGGATGCTACAATCAAAATGATTTTGATAATTTCTGCAATCATTGCTCATTAGAATTAAAAAATAATTTTGAAATAGATTCAAGCGCAATAAGAAACTGGAGGAGTGTGTATGGCCGGTATTTAAATCTTGAGAAACCTGAAATTGTTCGCTCTATCGGATTTTATTACATAGAATATCCTGTGAGGTTTCAGAATGTGGAAGATCTTTTTTATCTTACATTCATGCTGAGTGATATTTCCCCCGAATCTACGATATATGGTTTCAATCTTTCAAATGAAAAGGGAGAATAAGTAAGAAGGCAAGATCGGATTTGCTTAACATCTTAATATATTTAATGCGGTGGCAGACACTTCTGATAACCCCCCCTTCACTTAAGGGGCTTTTGTTTTGCCTAATATTGTTAGTGCTTGACAAAGACGTGAAAGAGTGTTATAGTGTTGGTATAGAAGAAAAAGGAGGTGTTATTAGTAGAAGCGAAGAAATTTGGATTGCAGGCTGAAGAATGGATCATTTCTATCTTAAAAAAAGAGGGATTTACAGTAGTGAAAGCTACTCACAGAGAAGACTATTTTTATAAGATAGATTTCTGGCTTGAGCATAACGGTAATTGGGTAGCGATTCAATTTTCAGTCGACAAAGAAGCAATCATGAGCTGGAAGGGGAAAGATGCCATCCGGCGCGGGATTATCCCTATGTGGATAGATGGGGATAAGTTAAGAAAAGTTGCTGAGGGAGAGATAGGAGAAAAGAAGGGATTGGTTAAAAGGTTCTAGGATCGTTTAGGAAAAATTGTAAATAATTTTCCCATAAAAAGATTTCGGAATCCGCATTGGAATTCTGTCTAGTTCCAATAAAAGGAGGTCATTAACAAGTGAAGACAAAGTTTCCAATAAAAATCCCCTAGTCTTAATTAAAATTAATTTTGATTAGAATTAGGGGATTCTTTTTTTAGAGAATTTCGCTATTCTTTGATCTTGCATACAACAGCCTTTTGAATTTTATGAAGGATAGTGCTTACTCCTAGGGCTTTTGTTTTGCCTAATATTGCCAATAGGCCTTGACAAGAATAAAGAAGAGTGCTATAGTGTTAGTATAGAAAAGGAAGAAGAGGGGAGGTGATTTTAATGAAGTAATTTCAGTAAAAATGCGGGATTGTCCCTAATAAGATTAAAAGTTGCACATTTTGCACATTAAAAAAGGTAGATGGGTTGACTAGAAGATTCCAGCAACCAAATTGGAATCAGAGTCTCAATAAAAAATCCCTCAATTTTGTAATTACATAATCAGAATTAGGGGATTCTTTTTTTAGAGAATTTCGCTATTCTTTGATCTTGCATACAACAGCCTTTTGAATTTTATGAAGGATAGTGCTTACTCCTATGCCAAAGAAACTGGCAACAAGAGTAATGGCAGACATCATCGGGATAAATGATGCTGAAAAGATCCCCTTATATATTAAAGAAAGAACAAAGACAGAGCCGTATCCTAAAAGAATAAGAGATATGGCAATTGTCATTTTCTTTCTGAAATTCAAATCGAATTTCTTATGAAAGAAATGAGATATTATTCCTACAACTAGAAAGAAAATAAGGGCGCATCGTTTATAAATTACTATTATGTCTTCTTTATTAAAGTCCATACTGTATACTCTTTCTCCGAAGAAGAACTTAATAATCATAACAGAAAGACCTGGGTTAATTCTTTCCTGAATAAATACGATTATGATAAAAATAATAACTGCGAAGGATACTATCATTGGCGTGATAGCTATTATTCTGAAGAAGCTGAAGATAAAACCAATAATTAGTCCTGCCAGTTTGTTTTTATAGATTTGAATATCTTTTCCTGTGAGCATATTTTAATATTTTAATTTAAAATAGATGAGATGTCTAATTTTGGAGTTAACTTGAAGAACTGAATTTAAATATTAGAAGACGTTAATTTCAAGAGCCGCAAAAAGCGGCTCTTTTGATTGAAGATTATTGAGAGTCTTTGCCCATAATGTAATTCATCCAATCCTCCATAGAAATTCCCTCCCAAGATGAAGGTGGCTTTCCAGGAGGGCAAAACTCATCCGGGAAAAATCTGGAAGTCCTCTTGAACTGTTCTATTGTTTCTACGTTTGATCCATTTATATTTATAGGGCAATTGTCCCAATTTATATCCTTTCCACTGATTGCCATTAAGCAAGGCTTATAGGCTCCTAAGAAAGGACATTGGTTGCCTTCTTGGTCTATCATTCTGCCACGCGGTAAGAAGAAGAATCCATAGAAAGGACATTTAGGTCTTTCTCTTTCTCGGTTTGGTTTTGGTAAACCTTTTTTCTGAAGTTCGTTGGACACGATTATCACCTCCTTTTAATGTTAATGTTCTTTTTGAATATCTAAGAATAACATAAGAAATTACGTTAGTCAATGAAACGTTCTTTATCCGGTCCTTATTTGACTTTTGTCGGAATGTTTGTTATTGTATTTGTATTAAAAAAGGAGGTGATAAAATTGAGTGAGTTCTTTAAAATCTTTATCAGAATAGTTCTTATAGTAGCAATCATATGCGGCATCTCTCAAGCAATGCTCATGATAGCTTTTTGGAATAAAGAGATTGAGAATAAAACAATTTGCATTCCTGTGTTGCTAAAAGGCATGGAAGTGACTGTTTTGGATTCTAGAAAGAGTTTACCATCGCAAGGGTTGTCAGAGAAGGAAAAGGGGACCAAAGTATTTGTGACTTATGGAAAAGATGTATTGATATTAAACTTGTTTAATTCAGAAACATCAGAATGTATTTCTGAATGGAAGCAATCAATCAAATTTATTGATGATCCGAAATTGTTTGCAGATCCACGCACTGCCTACATTAAAAATGTAACATTAGAGGGCGATCTATTAGAGATTGAATTTGGCATAAACAGAACTTTAGATGGAGCGACCACAATTTGTCTTATAATTGGCTCAATGTTGTTTTTCGGAGTTTTAATCAACAAATTTTAATTAATTTAAGGAGGAATATATTTACAATTTAGAATAAAAGGTACAGGCCTATGGTCGGTACCTTTTTTGTTATAAAATTAAGTTCTTAAAACTTCTTTATTACAGATTAAAACTCTGATAAGATTATATAAAATGGTTTCTTGGTTAAAAGAACTGAATACGTTTGAAAAGGTTATCTTGTCTTTAATAGTTGTTGGTTTTTTATTATACGCAAACAGTTTTGCCAATGAGATGTTTTGGGATGACGATGACGGTATTCTTAATAATCAATACATAAAGAGCTGGGAATATTTTCCTAAATACTTTTCCGAAAACCTCATTGCGGGCGCTGGACTTTTAAGCAACTATTGGAGACCGATGATTTTAACCGTCTTTTCGATAGAATGGCATTTATGGCAGGATTGGGTTTTGGGTTATCATTTTATTAATACTTCTTTGCATATTGCAGATGCTATTCTTTTATTCTTTATTCTCTTTTATATCTTTAAAAGAAAGAAACTTTCTTTTATCACCGCTTTAATATTCTTGATTCATCCCTTGCAAACGGAAGCAGTAACTTATATCTCAGGGATCGGGGATTCTCTCTCGGTCTTTTTTATTTTCTCAGGAATACTATTCTATTTGAAATTCAGAAAATCAGGAGAAGTATATTTTAAAAACAAGTTCTATTTCTTATCTCTTTTGATGTATGTTTTTGCTTTGCTGTCAAAAGAAACGGCTTTTGTAATGCCGGGGTTTGTTTTTCTCGCTGACTTTTTCTTTTTGCAGAGAATCAGGAAAGCTTCTTTGAAAGAAAGATTAAAAGAAATTGCAAAGTCAATTTGGCCTTTCTTTATGCTTGCAGGAGTTTATCTCCTATTAAGAGCAACGGCTCTTAATTTTGTTAATACTTTTAATCTTTATAATGAAGAGAATATATTTACTTCAAACATATATTTCAGAGTACTCACTTTCTTTAAAATTCTAACGGCCTGCTTTGGATTGCTTTTCTGGCCTCTTGATCTTCATATGGAAAGAAGCGTTGAAATTGCAACTTCTTTCAGTTCTTTCCCCGTTATTCTGGGAGCAGTTTTATTCTTCGGGTTGCTGGCTTTGGCATTTTTAAACTTCAAGAAACTGCCGGTTGTAAGCTTTGGAATATTATGGTTTTTTGTTGGCATGGCCTTGACTTCAAATGTCCTTGTTCCTATTAACGCACTTCTTTATGAGCATTGGATGTATCTTCCGATGATAGGAATCTTTCTTGCTTTAATATGGTTTTGTATGAAGGTATCTGAAAATAGGGTTTTCTTGAGAAAGTGTCTTGGACTGACACTGATTATTTTTCTTATCTTCCTTGGGATTTTAACAGTAAAAAGAAATACGGAATGGAGGAGCCCAATAACCTTTTACGAGCAGACTTTGAAGTATGCGCCCGAAAGCTACAGAATCGTTAATAATCTTTGCATGGCATACAACAATGCTGGATATTACGGAAAGGCAGAAGAAACATGCAAAAGAGCAATTAATCTTGAACCCTCAGGTCCCGTTGCTTACCATAACTTGGCTAATACATATAGGAGTACGGGAAAGGTTGATTTAGCTGAAGAGGGGTTTTTGAAAGCTGTTGAGCTTGATCCGAAATTTATCTTTTCATATAATGCTCTAACGAGTCTTTATCTTGAGAGGGGAGAATATAAAAAGGCAAGAGAGGTTTTAGAAAGAGCTGAAGATGTTTGGCCTGAAGATAAGAATATTAAAGAATCAATTGAAAATATCAAAAATCTAATTGAATTAGAAAAATGAGATTAAGTATAATTATTCCAGCATATAACGAGAAAGAAACAATCAAAGAGCTTTTAAAAAGAGTTTTTAAAGCTTCGAGCTTGAATTATCAGAAAGAAGTTATTGTAGTTGATGATGCTTCAAAAGATGGAACAGCAGAGTTACTCGATGATTTAAAAAGCAGATTTGATTTTATTCTTTTGAGGCATCCTAAAAACAAAGGCAAGGGGGGAGCCATTAAAACTGCTTTAGAAAAAGTAACGGGAGATTTTGTGTTAATTCAGGATGCCGACCTGGAATATGATCCTGAAGATTATCCCATGCTTCTGGAAGCCATAAGTAAAGAGTATCCGGTAATTTACGGTTCTCGTAATTTAGGAAAAGCAGAAAGGGGATACTTGCTATTTGCTCTGGCAGGAAAATCCCTGACATTTCTTTTTAATCTTTTATATGGAGCAAGGATTACCGATATCAATACGGGCTACAAACTCTTCAGAACTGATATTATAAAGAACCTCGGTCTTAAGACAGACGGTTTTGAGTTTTGCGAAGAAGTGACCGCCAGAGTTTTAAAGAAAGGATATAGGATTAAAGAAGTTCCTATCCGCTATTATCCGAGAAAGTTTTCTGAAGGCAAGAAGATAAACTTCAAAGACGGCCTTGTTGCTATTTGGACTATTGTTAAATATAGGATTTAACTCTTGACAAACAACAAGAAATGTTTTAAAATATAGCAATAAAGAGATAATTTAGAGAATAGTTCATTAATTTTTAAAAAAGGAGGGATTGGATATGAAGTATCAAACAGGAATTAAAGCAGGAAGTCTTGTTAGTATCGGAGATTTAAGGAAGGGAGATGTTTTCCAATTTACATTTGGTATCGAAAAGTTGTTTAACATTCATGGCAATTATGAAGTTGAGGTAGATTACAATAGCAACAGGATTTTTGCCAGAAAATGGGGAACCGAAGATACGATCCAAATCAGGGAAACAGCAGACAAGACATTGTTTACAATTGGGAGAAAATATTATCCGGACAAGCACAAGAGTGTTGACTGGAAAGTTAAAGTCATATTTATGAGAAAGGGGAGATGAGTAATGAGTTGGGAAAGGATAGCTCAGGTCCATGGCGGTAGTTGCGCTGTGTTCAACCCAGAAAGCAAAAGATTGATGATTAGATGCAACACTTTAGCAAAACCTACAAGGCAACAAAAAGAGCAGATAGTGACACAGGTTTTAAAGAAGTTTTGTGAAAACATCAATGAACTTGAATGGTTAAAAGGATGGAAGGGAATTTATCAGTTTCCAAAAGATCGCAGCAGGGCGATTTTCAACGGAAAGGTTCTTAGAAAACAGTGTGGTTCTTCGCTAAACCTTAAGAAGGTTACCGAGAAAGAAAAAGATGAAATAATTAATTTCATCTTAACTTACGGCAATATCAGTTTCTAAAAAAGAGGTGACGCGAAATGACTTTTAGAGAAGCTTTATTCAAACTTGTCTTGTGGGTAATAATAGGTTTCGTTATTTCATTTCTAGCTGTAAGATTTAGCTCTCGTAAAAAGTAGCAAAAAGGGGGAAGGTTTATAAGCAAAGTTTATAATATTTATTTTATAACAGCTTATAGTAAACCCTTCTCTCTCTTTTTTTATTGAAGGAGAGCTTTTTTTAATCTATAATAGAATAAAGCTTTTACAATTATGTCAAATAAGATATACGATATTATTCCTCCCGGCGAGCAAGAGAATTTCGCAGCAGAAGAGGAAAAGAAAAGTCCGAAACGATTTTTTCTAAATAGTCGGATTTTAATTATTCTACTTTTCTCAGTTTTAATTGCAGGCGCTTTTTATTTCCTTGTCGGGGAAAGAGCAGAAATTGATATTTGGCCGAAAACAAAAAACCTAACTTTTGAAACCCATATAACCGTAGATACCAATTCTGAAGAAATTGATTTTTCAAAGCACATAATCCCGGGAGAAATTATTGAGGCAGAAAAAACAGTTTCTGAAACATTTCCATCTTCGGGAGATGCTTTTAAAAGGGCTGAAGGGACTATTCGCCTTTACAATAGATTTGCCAATTGGCCTGAAGTATGGGCCGAAGGAACTAGATTCATCTCAAGCAATGGCAAGCTTTTTAAGTCAAAATCAAAGATTTCCGTTCCGGCAGCAAAGAAAGAAGGGGGGAAAGTTGTTGCCAGTTATGTTGATGTACTCGTGATTGCTGCAGAGCCCGGAGAAGAATACAATATTGGTCCTTCAAATTTCTCGATTTACGTCTATAGAGGAACCGAAAGATATGCCTATTACTGGGGCGAAAGTTCGGAATCGATGTCAGGAGGGGGAGAAAGCGTTGAGGTGACGGAAAAAGACCTTGAGACAGCGGAAGAAATTCTTTCTGAAAGAGCTCTTTTAGAAAGCAAGGATCTTTTGAAAAAGAAAGTTCCCGAAGGATGGCTCTTGGTTGACAGTTTGATAGAATCAGAAATTACCGAATTTTCTCCGCTAGCCAAAGACGGTCAGGGCGTAGATTCTTTTATGGCTCAAATCAAAGCGAAAGCCAGGGCAATAATCTTTAAAGAAGAGAGCCTTGAAAGGTTTGCCGAAGAATACATTTCTTCGGATATTGAGAGTGGGGAAATTTTATGCCCGGGAGGTTTGAAAACAGAACATTATCCTTCTTTGTCGGGAAATGGAAATAAGGGAAATACCGAAATGGTTTTAAATGTTGACTTTTCAGTAAAAGTTTACACAAAGATAGAAGAAGAGTTTTTAAAAAGGCAGGTTTTGGGGAAAACCGCTTCAGAATCTGAGCAAAAGATTTTGCAATTTTTTCCGGAGATAGAAAGGGTTGAGATAAGGCTTTGGCCCTTTTGGGTTAAGAAAGCTCCTATTGAAAAAAGATTCATAAAATTAAATTTTAAATTTGAATAAAAAATTAAAAAATTCACCCCGTTAAATAATTTTACTTTTAGTAAAATTGTGCAGTATAGCATTTAACAGGGTAAATAAAAATATGACTTCAATAAATAAAAAGATAGGCATCTTAACGGTTGGAGGGGATTGCCCCGGTTTAAATGCCGCAATAAGGGCAATTGTAAGAAGAGGAAAACAATTGGGCTTTGAAGTTTTAGGAATTGAAGACGGCTGGGAAGGGTTAATAGGTAAAATCAGGGTAAGGGCTTTGAAAGGGGAAGACGTTAGAGGTATTTTAAATATAGGAGGGACAATCTTAGGTTCCAGCAATATTAAACCTCCTCAAATTAAAAAGAGAAAAGCAAAGATAATTAAGAATTTGGAAAAACTTCAAATAGAGGGTCTCATTGTGATTGGAGGAGATACTACATTAAAATTAACAAAAGACATCTTAAAAAACTTTCCCATTGTCTTTATTCCCAAGACCATTGATAACGATGTTGAGGGAACGGATTTCTGCCTGGGTTTTTGGTCGGCAGTACAAACTGCAACCAATGCTCTTGATAATCTGCGCACCACTGCCAAATCTCATCATCGCGCAATGGTATTGGAAGTTATGGGCAGGAACTTCGGATGGATTGCGACTTACGCGGGATTGGCAGGAGGGGCAGATTTCATCCTTATTCCGGAAGCTAAGATTGATTTTGAGAGATTATGCAGAACCGTGGAGAGAAGGGTAACCAAAGGGAAAAGATTCAGTTTGATAGTTGTTTCGGAAGAAGCGATATTGAAAAGAGGAAAAGATTTTAAAATTAAAAAGAGTAATCAAGAAATAGGAGAGAAGGTGGCAGAGCTTTTAAGCAAAAAAACAGGCATTGACACCAGATCCGTTAGATTGGGTCATGTTTTGAGAGGAGGGGTGCCTTGCGCTTTTGACAGAATTCTCGGAAATAGATTCGGTGTTGCAGCCGTTGAATGTGTTAGTAAAAAACAGTTTGAAAAAGCGATTGTTCTCAAGGGAGACAGGGTTTTGTCTTTACCTTTTTCAAAAATAAAGGGCAAAAAGAAAGTTAATCTGGAAGTGTATAAAACAGCTTCAATATTTTTTCACTAATGCAATGGACGATATTAAAGAATTAGCTTTAAAATCAATATTCAAAGAAGACGGGAATGCTCGAAAAGAAATATATAGGAGGGCGGAGCTTGGAGGAGTAATTTTAGCTTCGACTTACGAGCTTTACAAGCAGAGAGCAGAAGACAAATGGCATGGTTTTACGGTTCCTGCTGTTAATATAAGGACCCTGACTTTTGATATTGCAAGAAC
>Ga0265594_1001625_pt1 | contig 17270 bp, 13 predicted proteins | sample saktaG_11_FD_190147 | JGI IMG/M metagenome (GOLD analysis project Ga0265594, IMG submission 190147) | Saline water microbial communities from Sakinaw Lake, British Columbia, Canada - sak_2011_5_24_80m | ecosystem: Environmental > Aquatic > Non-marine Saline and Alkaline > Saline ... | reverse complement strand
CAAACCTGTTCAAATGAAATATACGTTACAATATTTATCTCTATCAGATCATGTTTGTGTGCGGGTCAACCCAATTTATCCCATAATTTAGATAATTAACGTCACAAATCAAAAAATAGGGGAAAGATAAAGAAAAATTATTGCTAATTTATAGATATGCTTTCGAACCCGTTAGCGGCAACATGTATCACCCATAATATAAATAATGAAAAACAAATATTTCTTTTCGATAGACTTAATCAATAAATATCTGATATTTGATAATTTTTGCTACATTCTAATCAAGGTAAATATTATCATAAACATAGTAAATTCAAACTTATATTAATCAAACCTAATTTAAATCTTAAATGCATATTTTATTATATATCTCTATACATATATTAAATAGAGGGTATTTGATGCGCTAAAGGAGTTCTAACAGAATAAATATAAAAAATACCCAATTTATTAAAGAAGTGAAGATTTCTATTTAGCGAATGAGAAGTACAAGGTTCTCTCTTTCCCTATATCACAGGAAAAAGATATTTTAGAGCCTCTCCTGCCCACACTGCTGCCTTTGCCAAATTCCGAAAATCACCATCAGGCAGGCCAACCATCGTAATAATGGCATTATCAGCCTGATTAAACCCCTTATTCGTTAGTTTTCCTGCAAAGAATCCCCGATAAACAGGGCTGATGTACTGTTGGAACTCAAGTTCAGCCAGGCGGGCTGCTGCCACTTCCTTCTCTCCTGCTTCACGCAGGGTATATCCAACGGTAAATACTGCATGGGGAGTGGTAGCAAATACTCCCTTATGTCCTGCAATATACTCAGCCATCGATCGAAGCCATTTGCCCAGATACAAAGGGGCACCAAGGATTATTGCATCATAACAGGATGGATCCGGATTGGTATCCACCAGAATCAGGTCAACCCTGTGCCCTTCTGATATCAGCGCATCTGCAATTGCCGCTGCAATATCAGTGGTACTACCATACCGGGTTGCATAGGTAACAAGAATATTCATCGAACCATCTCTATACAGTATCCATCTGCTTATCCAGTCTTTGTGTTTTCAGGTCTTTTTTTCCCTGCAGTTTCTGATTTATTCTTCTTCTCCTGCAGGTACCGCATCTTTTTAGAGATCATCATTCCTACGGTACTGTCTCCGCCAAGAGATGCAGACCGTTCATGTGAGACAGCAGCATCTTCATATCTTCCAATGTACGAGAGAGCATCTCCCCGAAGGAACCAGATTCTGGGATCATTCTCATCTTCACTCAGGACAGAATCAAATATAATAACTGCATCCCCGTACTGTTCTGTAAACCAGAGGAGTTCTCCATAGATCTTTCTGGCAGCCGGGTTTTTTGTTATGGCACGCGAACCCGCACCAAAAAGACTCATAGCCCGGTCAAATTCACCCCGTTCGAGTAACATCTCTGCGAGGCGTGAAACAACCTCATCGGTATATGCTCCTTTTTCTATGACCCGTTCATATGAGAGTACTGCTTTCTCAAAGGCTCCACTCAGATATTCTGCATCTCCCCTGGTCTTGATAACCTGGATGTCATCTGGATTTTTTGATAATGCCTGATTACATGCATGAATAGCTTCATCATACCTGCCAGCTACTGTCAGGAGGTCTCCTACAGCAACCCAGGCTTTATAAAGGGAGGGATCAAGCCGAAGTGCATGGACCAGGTGAGGAAGTGCTTTCTGTCCTGCACCAATATCCTTTAAAACAAGTCCATAATGCAACCGTGACTCTGCCTGTTCCGGATCCAGTTCTACGGCATGTTCTAAGGCTTCTGCAGCTTTTTTCATTGACCTTGTTCTGATATATCCAAGACCCAGCTGGTACCATGCTGCATAATAATTCGGGTCAAGTCTGACCGCCTCTAAAAACTGTTTTTGAGCTGTTTCCGGGTCAGAAAGTTGTAGAGATGCATACCCATGCCAGAACGCAATATCAGGATCTTCTCCATGTGAAACCTGATACTTCTCACATATTGTGCGTACTTCCTCAAACTGACCGATCATTGCAAGAGCATCAACATATATCCGCCATGTATCAATCGGAACATTACCGACCAGGGATGCCTGTTTAAAAGAGTTCACTGCCTCTTCATATTGTTCAAGATCATACAGGGCCGTCGCCTGATTGACCCAGTATCCAATGGTATCAGGTTCTTTCTCAGCAGCTTTATCAAATGACTCTAATGCCGCATCACACTTCCCTGATGACCGAAGAGCAACCCCCCGCTGGTTCCAGGCAACTTCATTATCCGGATCAAGTTCCAGCGCCTGGTCATAGGCCTTTACTGCCTGCTGACAATAGGTAAGTTCATATAATGCATCCCCAAGAAAGATCCAGGCTTCAGTATTGTTCGGATCCATCCCGGTAACTTTGGAAAAGGCCTCCTGAGCTTCCTCATACTGCCCGTTTGACGCTGCAATGATGCCAACACCCATCCATCCGCTAACGTTATAGGGGTTATACAGCACTGACCATTTAAAAGAAGTATATGCATCTTTGAAGCGATCTAATTTGTAAAGCGCTGTTGCATGATTGTTCCAGATCATTGCATTCTCGGGTTCGATGTCCAATGCCCGTTCAAACGCTGAAACAGCCTCGGTGTACCTGCCAAGGTGCAGGAGTGAGAGCCCATTATTGTTGTAGGTATCAGCAGATTCAGATCCCTCACCAATTATTTTGTTCAGGATATCCAGTGCTTCCTCTGCATTTCCCTCTTTTTCTGCCTTTAGTAATGCACAGGTATGCCGAACCTCTATATCCCAGGGTTCCAGTTCCAGCACCCGCTCGTATGATGTGATAGATTCATCCATCCTGCCGGAATCAGCAAGTGCATGACCTCTCATCCGCCATATATCAATATGTTCAGCATCGACCGCGATTCCCTTATCAAAAGCTTCTATCGCTTTTTCATGCTGACCCATACTGAGATAGACACTTCCGAGACAGTGCCAGGCTACAACATCCTGAGGATCTTCTCCAATCCCTTTCAGACAGGAATCAACCGCCTCTTCATATCTTCCCAGCTGATGAAGACAGTATCCACGCAGGATCCAAATCTCAGGTTGGTTTATATTGAATCTGATTGCTGCATCCAAGTCAGAAAGGGCCTGTTCGTACTCTTTTTTTGCAACATAACAGGAGCCGCGATAGATATAAGCAGGTCCATACCCACTCTTCAGCGAAATGATACGGTCAAAGATCTGGATGGCCTCTTCATACTTCCCGCTCTCATGCAGAGAGAGACCAAGTCTGAACCAGGCTTCATGATGATCAGGAGAGATAGTTGCAGCCCTCCGAAAGGCATTAATGGCCTCACGATAGCGCTTCTGCTCATTAAATACCATTCCAAGGTGATACCAGAGATCGGCATTATTCTGATCGATAGAAAGACCTTTTTTAAAGGCATTGAATGCCTTATCAGGGTTATCCTGTTTCAGAAACCCTATCCCCATCTGTAACCAGGTATCTGCCCGATGCAGTGGATTTGATGCCTTTCTCGTTGCCATCTGTATTTTCCTACTAATATTCGCAGATTATTGCCAGTCCATTTGTTTAGGTAAGGACGACGTTTTTTTCAGTAAACTAAACGTGAGTAATTATCTGTTCTGTCACTATAAGACCCTGTCAGATCATAAAACAATGAATAGATCTAACAGAGTTTCAGATATCATTTTTACCGGACCCGAAAAAATCAAAAAAGACGAAGCCTAAAAACTAACCTGACATTCATATATACTTACTCGTGATCGTTAATACAATTCCCATCAAATAGTATGCACGATGTATGCACAACGGTTACATAATCTTCCTCCATATCTCTTTGCCCGAATCGATGCATTAAAGAGTGAAAAATTAAGCCAGGGGGTGGACATCATAGATTTTGGTATCGGTGATCCGGATCTTGCAACACCACCTCATATCGTTGATGCTCTTATTGATTCAGTCAGAAATCCGGCAAATCATCATTATCCATCATACCTTGGGATGAAAGCATTTCGAGAGGCGGTCGCTTCCTGGTATGAGACACGATTTTGTGTTTGTGCAGACCCGGATTCTGAAGTTATTGCATTGATGGGATCAAAAGACGGGGTTGCCCATATTCCTGAAGTTCTGGTCAACCCCGGTGACTATGTGCTTGCTCCAAGTCCGGGATATCCGGTCTATCAGACTGGAACTCTGTTTGCCGAAGGAATTGTACATACGATGCCCCTGACACAGGAGAATTGTTTTCTTCCGGTACTAGACGATATTCCCCGGGATGTGTGTAAAAAAGCGCGTCTGATGTGGCTGAACTATCCAAACAATCCGACCAGTGCAGTGGCCCCAATGAGCTTTTATAACGATGCAGTCGCATTTGCCCGCGAGCATGATATTGTTATTGTCAGTGACAATGCCTACTCTGAGATATCATATGACGGTTATCGTGCTCCATCATTTCTCGAAGCTGATGGTGCCAGTGAAGTCGGGATAGAGATGCATTCGCTCTCAAAGACCTACAATATGACAGGATGGCGTATCGGCATGGCTGTCGGGAACGCAGAAGTCATACAGGGGCTCGGAACCGTAAAGACGAATGTGGATTCTGGTGTCTTTAACCCGGTTCAGCACGCAGCTATTGCAGCGCTTACCGGTTCTCAGCAGTGTGTGGCAGATGCATGTGCTATTTACCAGGATAGGCGTGACACATTAGTATCAGGACTGAGAGATCTGGGTTTTTCCCCTTCCTGTCCCCAGGCAACGTTTTATGTCTGGCTGCATGTCGGCGATTCCCTTTCATTTACTGCAAAGATGCTGGATGAGGCAGGGATTGTTGTGACACCAGGTGTCGGTTTTGGAACATCTGGCGAAGGATATATCAGGTTTGCTCTCACCCAGACAACCGAACGAATACAAGTTGGCCTTGAAAGGATGCAGGAGATACTATGATGAACCTGCCCCCACACCTCTCATGCAGAAATGGACATCTGTATATTAGCGAATGTGATACGATGGCACTCGGAGACGAGTTTGGAACACCTCTGTATGTTACCGATGAGGATCGAATCAAAAACAGGTATCAGGAATATCATCAGGCACTCACATCCCGGTATCCCCACTGCAGGATTCTCTATGCCACAAAAGCAAACGGAAACCTTGCCATTGTCAGAATACTTGCACAAATGGGAGCAGGAGCTGATGTTTTCTCCTCAGGGGAACTGCACCTGGCACGTGAGGCAGGAATGCAACCACAAAACCTGCTCTTCAATGGAAGTTCCAAGACCCCGGATGATCTCAGGCTGGCAGTAGCAACCGGCGTTACTATCTCACTTGACTCTACCGATGAACTCTACCAGCTCGAGGCTGTTGCTTCAGAGATGGGACAAGATGTTGAGGTCTCATTCAGAGTAAACCCTGCAATTAATGCACCGACACATCCAAAGATAGCAACAGGTCTTGCCAGTTCAAAGTTTGGGATTGCAGCGGACACAATCGTATCTGCATATAAAGCAGCGCTCTCATGCGGGCACCTCAACCCGGTTGGCATCCATTGTCATATCGGTTCGCAGATCCTTGCGGTTGAACCCTTTGCACGAGAAGCTGAAGTTCTGATGCAGGTAGTCTCTGAACTTCATAAACTGGGGGTTGTGTTTAAGTTTGTAGACCTTGGTGGCGGTCTTGGAATCCCATATAGCCATTGCAGTGAAGAGGCACCTTCAGTCGATGCGTATGCACAGGCAGTGATTCCACCATGCAAAGAAATGTTTGCAGAACTGGGTATCTCCCCTGAAATCTGGGTTGAACCAGGTCGATCGCTGGTGTGTGACTCGACCCTCCTTCTTACCCGCGTCAATTCTGTTAAAAAAGCTCATAAAAATTTTGTCAACGTGGACGCCGGGTTCAATCTCCTTATCAGACCGACAATGTATAATGCATATCATGAAGTTATCGTCGCCAACAAGGTCTCTCTGCCTGCCGATAGTACCTACACCATCACCGGTCCGATATGTGAGACAGGGGATATCCTTGCACATGACCGTACACTTCCAAAAGTGAGCGCAGGGGACATAATTGCTATCCTTGATACCGGAGCATACGGGTTTTCAATGGCATCACAGTACAACTGCCGTCCCCGGTGTGCTGAAGTACTGGTCAAAGGGGCGAGGGCCGAACTGATGCGTCGTGCAGAAACACTTGATGATATACAAAATACCATGGTTACCCCATCCTGGCATCAACGGTAAAGGAGAAAACAGGAGTATTTCATGGTCAGATACCACTATGCACTCGTAGACGATCTCATCTCACGTGAAGAATTCGACAGACGTATTGAAACAAAAATTCTGGAATGTGGTCGGCTTATTGATGACATTGCTGCTGCCATGCTCGTCGTTGGTGATCTAGGACGAAGTCATGTGAAAGTGCGGGATCTTAGAAGAAAAACCTCTCTCTTCTGTTTTTTTGTCCGTGTTCTCGCAGTATCAGAACCAACAGAATTTGATAGACCTGATGGCCAGAAGGGGATGGTTGCCAGGATGACTGTCGCTGATGAGACCGGACAGGCTGACCTTGTCTTCTGGGATGAACAGGCAGCTGCCCTATCAGATATGTTTGAGATCGGCAATGTCATAGAGGTTATTGGAAAACACGGGAAAAACCGGCGGGATATTATGCCACTCAATCTGAGAAAGGCCAGTTGTGAGATCGAGTGCGATATGAATCCGCAGGAGCGAAAAAACCCGGAACGTATCGAGCGTGATATCCTTATCATCTCCCTTGGAGAACCCCGGCCATTTAACCGGCGCGACGGGAGTGTAGGAGAGATGATTCCCGGCCTTGTAGGTGATGCATTGGGGACTGCACGCCTGATATGCTGGGAACCGTCTCTTCTCTGTGGATGTGGAGCAATGGTCCCGGTTCACCTGACTGAGGGGCTGGAACGGGAGGGCGACTTTGGAGGAAGGGAACTTATTATTGATGATACCAGCATACTAACCCCCTCTGATATCGTACCGGCAATACCCATGACCGCAATTGTTGATCTCGTACCAGATGCAACAATCTCCCTTACGGGAACAATAGAACACATTCAGCCACGACGGACATTTACCCGCCGTGATGGCAGTACATCGTATGTACGAAATGCAACACTTCGTGATGATACCGGTCAGGTACATCTGGTCCTCTGGGATGAACTTGCGGTAAAACCCATCCTCATAGGTGAACGTGTTGAACTGTACCATCTTCTCTGCCGGGTTGGGCGCGATGGTGAAAATGAAGTGAGCGCTGGTCGCGGTAGTTATATAAAGGTACTCCCTGGCACCCAGGCAATTCCTATTGAGATAAATGGTACCATACTGGTGACACCAACCGGTACCTTCATCGATGATGGATACCAGTCATACCTAATCGAGACATCTCTGACCCATGGCAACCGGGCAATTATATCAGGGTTTACTGATGGAAAACGCCTATTTCCCGAAAGTGAAAAAATCACATATGCTACCGTTGATGATGTTAAAAAACGTTTAAATGATTTTATTCTTTCAATTACTATCTGATATTTTTACTTTCACCCTGCTAATCTTAGCCTTATATACTCACGTACAGGATTTCTATAGTGAGGAATACAACGTATGACTGCAGAAACACAAAACCTTGAGGACATTCCAGGCGTCGGGCCAAACACCGCAGAAAAGCTTGTACAAGCCGGGTATTTCAGTTTTGAGATAATCGCTACTGCAACTCCGGCAGAACTGTATGAATCTGTAGAACTAGGTGAAGCAACCGCTAAAAAAGTGATAAAGTGGTGTCGTGAGACCAGCGGGCTTGATGCTGAATCCGAAGGGGGAGAAGCAGATGAACCTATGACACAGCGCAGTCTTGAGATAGAAGACATACCCGGGGTGGGTCCCACCACTGCAGATAAACTCCGTGATGGCGGGTTCTTAACGATAGAGAGTATCGCAACCGCAACCTCGGCAAATCTTGCTGAAGCAGCTGAAATTGGAGAGTCCACTGCAAAGAAGATGATAAAGTGGTGCAGGGAACAGGCAGACATTGGCGGATTCAGAACCGGTACTGAAGTCTTTGAGCAGCGGCTGAAGGTAAAAAAGCTACGAATACTGGTCCCTGATATCGACGACCTCCTTGGGGGAGGATTTGAAAGCCAGGCACTTACCGAGCTCTATGGTGAGTTCGGGTCTGGAAAATCACAGATTGTTCATCAGATGGTAGTCAATGTCCAACTCCCTGAAGAACTCGGCGGACTGAATGGTTCTGCCATCTATGTCGATACTGAAAATACCTTCCGACCGGAACGTGTTGAGCAGATGGTCAGAGGGCTTGAACTTGATGATGCAAAAGTGGAAGATTTCCTTGCAAATATTCATGTCGCCCGTGCACAGACATCTGATCACCAGATGCTCCTTATCGAGAACGCACATGAACTCGCCGAAGAACTCAAAGCAAAAGGAAAACCACTGAAACTGGTCATTGTAGACTCTCTGACTGGTCTTTTCAGATCCGAGTATGCTGGCAGGGGATCACTTGCTGAACGACAACAGAAGCTGAACCGTCACATGCATGATATCTTCAAACTCTGTGATGAGTACAACGCTATCGGGCTTGTTACAAACCAGGTCATGTCAAACCCGGCAGTCTTCTTTGGTGACCCGACAAAGCCCATCGGAGGCAATATTGTCGGTCATACCGCTACATTTCGGATCTATCTTCGGAAGAGCAAAGGTGGAAAGCGTGTTATGAGGCTCGTTGACAGTCCTAACCTTCCTGAGGGAGAGGCAACATTCATGGTGGAAGAGGGTGGTATCAGGTCGTGCTGAGGTTTGTAATTACAGATATAGACGGAACCCTTACGAATGAGCAGCGTTGTATCTCAACAGCTGCGATAGAGAGAATTCGTGCCCTTGAGGAGGGCGGGATACAGGTCATCCTGGCGAGTGGTAATACCTCCTGCCTTTTAAAGGGCCTCTGTAAGCTAATCGGGACAAGTGGCGGATTTATCGGCGAGAATGGAGGAGTGTACAAAATAGGATATGATACTGATCTTCAGATTATATCAGACAGGACGCTCTCTCTTGAAGCACTCAGTCGTGTCAGGGAATATGCAAAAGAAAAGAATTACATCCTTAATCTCTACTCACAGGAAGAAAGATTAGCAGATGTCGCATTTGCACGGACAATGCCGGTTGATGAGATTCGAAAGATTCTTACTGATATGCCGGTTGATGTGGTTGATACCACATTTGCCATTCACATCCATGGAAAAGGAGTACATAAGGGAGATACTTTTATCAGGTTTGCAGCAGAGATGAATGCAAATCCTGATGATTTTCTGGCAATTGGTGACTCTGAAAACGATATTGAAATGCTTTTAATGGCAGGAACCGGTGCCTGCGTTGCAAACGCCACTCCACAAGTACATCTGTCTGCAGATTACTCTTCAGCAGAAAGATATGGAGATGGATTTTGTGATATTATTGCGCACTACTTTCCTCACCTGAGCATCAGGTGACGATCAACGACAATATAATCCCTGATATCCCGTACCGCCTCAAAAGGAATAAAGACGCGATCATTATCTACCTCAAACCCATTTGTGTTAAAGTCAGGATCTGGTTCAAGAATAATATCAGTTATCTGACCTGAGTCAACATTTACCATAATATTTTTCAGAGTTCCGATAACTTTCCCATCATTTGTCATAATCCGTTTGCGGGAGAGGCCCCGGGCGAGAAGCGTTTTCATATACTATACTGAACATTCCCAATTTAAGCCAATTGTGGTTTTCCCCCTCTGTGCAGATGGAAAATAGCGCCTGTTTTTCGTTATATACTATGTTCCTATAGGATCGCCGCTTCATTCCTGAAAAATTCCAATACCATTGTATAAAAATATCACTTCGAATGGCATGCTGGGAATAGATTAAAAAAAAAGATGGATACCAATCATATGGTAATTGTTGTCACCATATTGGAATTATGAGGTCAGGATGCAGTTTTCGTGGACATATAACCAGTAACCCTGTCCCGGTGTCATAATAGCTCCAGTACCTGGCGGTATTATCTGATTCTGGTATCGTTGTGCCACTCCATCAAATCCGAATATATAATCCCAGGAGCCAAAGATAGAACTCAACATAATATCTGCAGTCGTAGACGCTATGCCTGCACATCCAATCATATTCCAGCCAGTATAGAGCTGTTTATCTGCTGTCAGTGATCCGGTATCAAAGTACAGGGGGACTGTAGCCACACCGGCTGAATACAGCCAGTATCCATCAAGAGGAATGAGCAGGCTGTCTGCAAGCATCTGTTCATACTTGTCAGTCTCTGCGTTGTATCGCCACATCGAATGACTGGAGGGGTTAACATAGGCATTCAGATAGACAGCAGTGTTCTTTCCTGTCTGTAATGGTTCGGGAAATGATATCATATTCCAGCCTGGGTACAGTTCCAGATTAAAATCAGGGCCGGGAGGGCTGGTGGTAGGCACTGTTGTTGGCAGTGTCGTCACGGTAGGGGTCGGACTCTCTGAAGCCGTTATTGTATACGTATACGCCCCTGAACCCTGAGTAAGAGTGCTCTGTGACTTCATATCAATGACAGAACCAGTTCTTGTCATCGAGAGGGACCCCGGAACAAGAGATGCATCCCATGTCAGGGTTGTATCCATACCATCAGGAACACTCACCGTGAACTCCCAGGTTAAATCTGAAGCCTTAATCTCACGTGAATACAGTCCGTCAAGCCACATGATTACTTTTCCCATTACCGGCTGTGAAGCATATTCGTTACTGGGAGTAGTACTGTACCCTATCGTTATCGGCTCAAGCTGATTTGTTGCTGATATAGTAACCTCCCAGTCTGCAGTTACCACAGGAACAAGGATCAGCATACATATGCACATCAGGATCCATCGATTCATACTATACAATCTCTCTTTTCAATGAAATAGTCGATCATGCTATATCAAGAGATCAACCAGGAATGTGAGGCAAACAGACAAGATCTATTAATGCGCAGTTTCAAAACAAGAGGGTATTGGTATGCAATCCTTATTTTCTTTTATTAGTCCAGGTTTTAAACCAGTGTCTGCGCGTTTATAGGATGAAAAGAGATATTTTCTGTATCTACACCGGCAAAAACGCGTAAAACGTGTTTGTACAGGGATAAATAAGATATCTTATACATATTACCCCGGGAATGTTTTCTTATCTTCGTCATCCTGCCTGTATTCATTCAAAATCATATACAGGAGTTTGGTAAAAGAGTACTAGAAAATCCCGGCCATATCAATAGGTAAATTACCTGAAAATTTCATTCACGCAACAGGGATGCTGCATAGACACACTGGCCATAACTGATACATCCGTCACCAAGAGGATATCTTCTGTTTATTGCACAGGTCAGTCCCCGGGATGAGAGGGAATCGATAATCGTATTTCGTATCATCTGGTTATAGGCAACACCACCCGAAAGGGCCACCGTTTTATACCCACCATCATCAGCTGCATCAGCAGCCATGATAGCAATGCCCCGGGCAAGATTGTACTGCACAGAGGCTGCAATCGTCTTAATTCTATTGATTGAGTTTGGTTCTTTCTGATATGCATCCCAGGCGTTTTTAATGAGAGAACGGGTAGAGAGTATCCTGCACCCATGAGAATTCTGAAATACTAATTCCCACTTCTCAGGAGTGCTGCCATATGCTGCAGCTTCAAGTCGCATTGCCGGTTCTCCATCATAGGTATGCCTTGTACAGATACCAAGAAGAGCAGATGCTGCATCTAAAACCCGGCCTGTGGAACTTGTCATGACGGTGTTAAACTGCTTTTCTATCTGCTGCCTGATAATTGTGACATCAGTTTCGCTCCACCCACGGCTGATCAAAAGATCAGCAGTGCTGTCGTATGGCAGGATACCAAGTAGCATTCGTTCAGGGAATTCTGTTGCAACATCGCCACCGGGCATCGGAAGTGGTTCAAGGTGTGCTACCCGTGTAAGGGAAGGGAGTTCTCCGGCAAAAATTTCTCCACCCCAGACGGTTTTATCATCCCCATATCCAACACCATCAATAGCAATTCCAACACAGGGACCCTGATACGTTGCAGCGATATGAGCACGATGGTGTTGAACCGGTATCAGTTCTATCCCTCCCTGCTCTGCAGATTCACGAGCATACCGGGTTGAGAGGAATTGCGGGTGCAGATCATGGGCAATGATATCTGGATTGGCCTGTAATAACCCGGAAAGCATCCTGACAGTCTCTTTAAGATAGTCGAAAGTTGCCGGGTTTCTGACATTTCCAACATGGGGAGATGTGATACAGAACCCTCCCTGATAAAGAGAGACATTTGCATTCAGTTCCGGACCAACTCCAAGAATCGTCTTCTTCCCAAGATCTACCTCGGTCCTGATTGGTGCAATACCTCTTGAGAGCCTGATGATAAGACCATCCCGAACCACTGAATCATCACACCGGTTGATGATATCACGATTATGAGTGAGGATATAATCCACCTGTGTTCCAAGCTTTTCACGGGCTGTTACAGTATCAGTTATCATCGGATACCCTGGCACATTCGCACTCGTCATAATGAGAATATCTGCTGAGAGACAGGAGAAGAGGAGATGATGAAGACCAGTATAGGGGAGCATACATCCGATGGTATGGAGATTACTGATATCCATGTAAGAGTCGGGATGTCGCTTGGTAAGTATTACTATCGGAGATGCAGGAGAGTGTAAGACTGCCCATTCTTCATCTGAAACAGTTACTATGGATCTGATTGCAGACTCAGTACCCATGACGGCAAAGGGCTGTTCTGTCCGTCCGAGACGTTGTTTCAGATCCCCAGAAACCTGCTCTGTACAGGCAATATGAAAACCTCCATTGCCTTTTATCGCAATGATAGATCCTGCATCAAGAAGTTCTGCAGCTTTTTGTATCGGTTGATTCACTTCAACGGGTGACCCTTTAGTATCTGTCAGAACGAGTTCAGGCCCACATGTTGAACAGGCAATGGTCTGGGCATGGTGCCGGCGGTTGCCTGGGTCGTTGTATTCAAAAGAACAGGAAGGGCATGGGGGGAATGCATCCATAGCTGTCCGTTCACGATCATAGGGAAGTTCTTTGATGATTGAATACCGTGGGCCACAGTTGAGACATGATGTGGCAAAATATCTATAATACCTACTAGCTGGATCAAGGATATCAGTAATGCACTCATCACAGGTGGCGATATCCGGAGGAATAAATCCGGTATAAGCTCCTTTTTTACTACTGATTATCTCAAAACCTGGGGGAACCGGAGTAGTACAGGGGTACACTTCAATAGAATCTATTGTGGCGAGCGGTGGTCCTATACGTAGGGCAGATACAAAATCGTCAAAACGCTCACCTGCCGCACATATATTAACTTCACTTCCCTGGTTACTCACCCATCCCCTGATCCCCAGCGATACAGCAGTACGATAGACAAAGGGACGAAATCCAACCCCCTGAACAATTCCTTTAATATGTATTGTCCCTTGCTTCTCCATCAAAAAATCTACAAACCTTTATTGAATTACATCGCGTTATAATAATAGGGTTTGTATTTGACGGGCCATATCAGAATTGTGAATGATCCCGTAGAACTTGTTCCCCTCTTTGTCATATTCAATACTGAACAATATAGAAAGATTTTTGATCTGCTCAATAAGGATTGGATGACAAAAAGGGAGTTATCAGAACAATTTCGTGAAGAAAACGTTGAAGATTGTCTGCTTATACTCAAGAAGGGAAACCTTATCGAGGAGAAGTGGCGGATGCCAAAACCAGGGGAGAAACCTGATAAGGAATTCCGTGCAACATACAGTAAATTCAGGGCAAATTTTCAATGTAACTTCTCTGATCTAGCGGATCTACTCTATATTGCAATCTCGAACGACGAAGAGCTGAGGCAGCAGGTAGAACATGTTGAAGAAGAGTTAAAGAAAGGAAATTCATCAATTAATGATATTGCCAGACGATTTTCTGTTTCCCCCATATATATCAAGGGAATTGCAAAACGAATTCCTCATATGGATGTTAAAGGGCAGGGACTGGTGAGTCTTGAAAAGACACAATGATGAACCCGGAGCTACGATACTACGAAGCAAGCGTGATGTGTCGCGTTTTCAGATCCTTGTTGAGATAGCAGAGCATCAGCCTGCCATCAGACAACAGGAGATAGCAGCTATCCTTGGCGTCACACCACAGGCTATCTCTGAATATATCAGAGAACTTGTTGATGACGGTATGGTCAGTGCACAGGGGAGAGGACGATACGAAGTCACAAGAGAAGGTGTAGAATGGCTTTTACATCATGCTGAGACCCTTGAATCCTATGCCAGGCACATCAGACGTGATATCATTCAACAGGTCACGGTCTGGACTGCAATATCTTCTGAACGGCTTGAAAAAGATGATAAAGTAGGCGTTTTTATGAAAGGCGGACGTCTGTATGCAGGAAAAAAACTGCAGAATGCAAATGGTACCGTACTAAATGCAGCACTGGAAGGAGAGGATGTAGGAATTACTGATCTTGATGGAATAATAGACCATCATGAAGGGATTATTCATGTCTGTAAAATTCCCCGTATTCAACGGGGGGGCTCCCGAAGCGTAAAGACGAATCTGCTCAGAGATGTTTTAGCATCAGCAGAGCTGGTTGCAGCGTCAGGTCTTGAAGCTGTTATTGCCTTAAAAAGTATCGGACGTGAGCCTGACATCTACTTTGGTTCCTGTGAAGGTGTGATACAGGCGGCATTTCATGGTGTTACCTGTGCAATTCTGATTGTTGATGAATCGTTTACGGATTTCTTAAAACGGCTGGAACAAGCACAACTGACCTATGAGATACATGATCTGGTAGCTGCATGAAGGCAGTTATCCAGCCACAAAAGAAGCAGTACCGAATTCTTTTTTTTGATGAACGACGTGTCAGGGTAACCGGGTATCTCGAGATAAAAAAAACTATCAAGGGATATCGTCCTGAAGAATTCAGGTACCAGACACGACGAATTAAAAATTACAAACAGGCACCGACAAAAGAACTGATACTCCATCTTCGACGGGCAGAAGTCTTTCTCACGACACGAGATGAACCATTCGAATCATTTTTAGCTGATCTACAGATTCCATTCTCCTATCTCTCTCTCTGTCGGTTCTGCCTGATGGATGACCATATATCAGAACTCTCCGATGACAATGCAATAGCGTTTGCTGAAGGAAAGGAAAAAATCTGTATTGACTGTGCAAAGAAAGAAATTCGTCGTGAACTGGCTCATATGGGTCGCATCGGCAGAGGTGCAATGAGTCATCTGGACGAACTTCTTAAAAGATGTAAAGATGTAGATCGCGTCCTTGCAACATTTGAACCTGATAACATTGGCAAAGCGGGTGCGTTATTTGACAGGGTAGATGCACATCCCACGATTACAACAACGAAACTATGTGAACTGCCACTTCCCTATCCTTTTGTAGAGGCAGCTCACATTGAATCGCTTATGCCGGTTCAGCAGCTCGCCTATGAGGCAGGATTGCTGTATGGAAAAGATCTCCTTGTTGTATCTGCTACCGCTAGTGGGAAGACATTCATTGGAGAGATGGCAGGACTGAAGAACTATCTTGAGGGTCGTGGCCAGGTTCTCTTTCTTGTTCCACTTGTTGCACTGGCAAATCAGAAATATGAACGTTTTTTGGAACGCTATGGACATATAGCCGAGGTCTCCCAGGTAATCGGCCGTAGCAGAATCGTAACAAGCAACAGGCCTAGAAAAGTAAATAAAAATAAAAATGCCGGAATTATCGTTGCAACCTATGAAGGAATCGACAATCTGCTCAGGCGGGGAGAGAAACTCTCCCCTGTCTCGACAGTTATCATTGATGAGGTACAGATGCTTGAAGATCCGGAGCGGGGCCACCGGGTTGACGGACTCATTTCCCGTCTAAAATATCTCGCGCCAAAAGCACAATATCTGTATCTCAGTGCAACGATTGGACTGCCAAATACCCTTGCAAAGAAACTCAACTGCCAGTTGGTAACCTATAGTGAACGGCCGGTCCCCCTTGAACGGTACCTGATGTTTCTTGAGAGGCAGCAGAAGATACCAGTCATAAAACGGTTGATTGGCGAAGAATTCAGCCAGATATCGTCAAAGGGATTTCATGGACAGTCAATTGTATTTACAAACTCCCGGGCCAGGTGCCATACTGTTGCTGATAAGGCTGGAGAGAGAGTAGCTGCGTACCATGCAGGACTGACCTATGATGAGCGCCGGGTTATTGAAGACCAGTTTACCAAAGGAGAACTACGGGCTGTGATTACTACTGCTGCACTCGCTGCAGGAGTAGACTTTCCTGCATCATCAGTGATTTTTGACTCCCTTGCAATGGGAATATCCTGGCTTACCGTGCAGGAATTCTGTCAGATGTCAGGGAGAGCTGGACGTCCGGATTTCCATGATATGGGCAGGGTTGTAATTCTTGCAGAACCTGGTGGCTCATATTCACGTGAATCAAAAATGACAGAAGAAGAAGTAGCAATGGCACTTCTTCGGGGAGAGATGGGAGAAGTGGCTCCTGTCTATGATCTTGAACAGAGCTCAGAACTATATGCTGCAAATGCAGTAGTTTGTGAAGGGGTACTATCCGAGATGTCCAGGATTGAAGATTCACTGGTTGGGACTGCAGAACCTGTTGAAGATGTTCTCTTTTCCCATGGACTCATTCAAAAACAAAGAGACAGAATCGTTCTCACTGAGATGGCACGGATTATGGCAGAACACTTCATCGGGATCGAACGACTGCTTGAGATACGGCGGCTGATACGGGAAGTGGATGATCCTCTGGATATTGTCGCCATTCTTGATAGTTCTGTCTCTCCTGGACAGAGTGAGAGAGAAATCGAAAAAGCAAAACGCCTAAAACCGGCATCTCATTCTGAAAAACATGCAAAGAAGAAGAGAACTAAGAAACGATAATTAAACGGTTTTTGTCTGCAGATGTATCTTCATCGCCCATTCAGGTGCGTGTAATTCTCATCTGTAATCTGGTACACAGAGTTTCATATCTTTTTATCTCTCGTTTTTTCTGAATTAATCCTTATTACCGCACATTCGTCAGATCTCACTTTCAAAATAATATTTTTCGTAATCAGGCCCAAGAATTTTTAATATTTTTGTCAGTTCTTCTTCCAAATGGTATATCACAGTCTTCAGTTCA
>Ga0265594_1001623_pt1 | contig 17276 bp, 13 predicted proteins | sample saktaG_11_FD_190147 | JGI IMG/M metagenome (GOLD analysis project Ga0265594, IMG submission 190147) | Saline water microbial communities from Sakinaw Lake, British Columbia, Canada - sak_2011_5_24_80m | ecosystem: Environmental > Aquatic > Non-marine Saline and Alkaline > Saline ... | reverse complement strand
ACTAGCCACGAAAGGTATCAGCCCGGGACAAACAGAAGTGATGAGTGTCTCATCCCGGGAACACACAGAACACGTGAGGGATATCTTATCATTTCACAAATTTCAGAAGTTCTTCAATACATCAGGACACATCCTGCCCCTCATACTGATGACAAAGGGGTGACCCTTTCTGAAATACCTTTACAGAAACCTTCTGCAGAACCTGACTTCTATCCGATTAATAATATTGATATCATATTAAAAAAACGGGCTGACGAACTGGCACAACCAGAGATGGTTCCATTAGAAGTACCCTTACGAAAGGTGCTCAAATTTTCCCTTGCCTATCGGGAATTTGCCTTGGAAACTGAATATATTCGTGAAGTTGTGACTGTAAACGCAATTATCCCTGTTCCCAGAACTCCTGATTATATTGTGGGAATATGTGAAATTCGAGGAGAAATCATCTCATTAGTCGATCTTCGGATTCTTATTTCCATTCAGAATAATGCCCTAACCAATTTTAATCAGGTCATTGTACTGACAGACAGGAAAATCACCTTTGGAATTCTTGTAGATCAGATAACCGGCATCAGAACTATCAGGGAGGATAAGATATCTCACTCATCTTCTATGGAATTTACAGGGAACAACCAATATATATATGGAACAATGAAAGACGCGCTCATAATTCTTAATGGCGCTGCAATCCTCTCAGATCCTAATATGATAATCAATGATAATAAAGCCCGGACCTATTCCAAAGGCGGTACAGAAAGATGATAAAAAACATAGATAGTAACCACATCAAAAAAATTGCTGATGAAACCCGTGAACAACAGACCAGGTGTTGAATGATACAATTTTTCACAAATATTAAAGTAGGCACCAAAATTTTGGTGATCTGTCTTTTCCTTGCAATAATTCCAACATTGCTTCTTGGACTTGTTGCATCCTCAAGCTCCAGTGAGGTGATTAATGAGCAAATCGAGACGTTGCTTGAGACCCAGGTTCAGGATATGAAAGGGTGGACAAATGATGTCTATAAACTGACGCGAAATAAAGTCAACAGTGACTTAAACGTCCTTAGAAAAATCTTTTATGCAAAAGGTACACCCGAAATTATCAACGAGAAAATGATTCTAGTTGATAGTAATGGAAACCAGGATCAGGTCAATGGCAATTTTGAAATTGTTGATGAAGTCCAGTCTCTTGTTGGCGGAGCTGCAACTGTTTTTCAGGTGTATAACGACAGTTACGCGGTCAGGATATCAACAAACGTTATCGGGACCGATGGTCAGAGAGCAGTCGATACACATCTTACAGATAATGTATATGAAGTAGCGGTGGAAGAAGCCGAGACATATTATGGTTCACGTGATCTCTTTGGTAAAGACTATGTCACTGCATATGAACCGATAATCAACCGTGATGGAAAAGTGTTAGGTGTTCTGTTTGTCGGAACAGAAGAAGCACAAACCCTTGAAGTGGTCAAAAAGAGTATTGAAGACACCGTGGTTGGTAAGAATGGGTACATGTATGTTCTAAACAGTGAGGGAGATGTGTTAGTCCACCCTACTCACACCGGGGAGAACTGGGCGGAACGTGATTTTGTTCAGGAGATGTTTGCCAAAAAAGAAGGCACCATTTCTCATGATGTTAACGGAACAAAAATCCTTGATGCCTACACCTATTATGAACCACTAGACTGGTATATCGTCTCACGGGCTGAAATGTCGGATTTCACCGGGCCGATTACCACCTTAACAAATACTATATTTGCCCTTGTCATCGCCTCCATGGTAATAGGGGCAACCATTGCAATATTTTTTGGTCGATCCATTGCCGGACCACTCCAGCAGGTGGTTGTGATGATTAAAGAGTTAAACAGTGGACACCTCTCTGCCAGATTAAATATTGATCGAAATGATGAGATCGGAATCATGGCAAAGACCATGGATGAATTTGCCAATGACCTTCAGATAAATGTTGTAGGTAATCTTACAAAAATTGCGAATGGGGAGTATATTCAGGAATTTTCCGAAACCGAGGATGAAAGGGATGAGATACGTCCCGCTCTTACAATGATGGTGCAGTCACTTGATCACCTGCATAAAGAGACGATAAAATTGACTGATGCCACACGGGCAGGAGATCTTTCTGTACGGGGAGATGAGAAGGCGTTTCGTGGAGGGTTCCGAATGATTATTGCTGGTTTTAACATGACTCTTGAGACTATCACAGAACCAGTTAACGAAGCAATGAGGCTTGCCGGATATTATGCTTCCGGAGATTTTACTGCACGGTTTAATGAAAATATTCCTGTTGCCGGAGAATTTGTAGCTTACCGCGATGCGCTCAACACCATTGGCATTGAACTGTCACATCTTATGAAACTGATTACTGAGGAACTCTCTGAAGGAATAACAGTTCTCTCTTCAGCATCAAGTAAGATCCTGACCGTCACAACACAGCTCTCTTCAGCAAGTTCACAAACAGCAACAACAGTGAATGAAACTTCAGATGCCGTCGAAAACGTTCGGAAAAAGACAGAACAGGTTAATCAAAAGGTTGCGGTAGTTTCTGAAAAATCTATAAAAGCAAGGGAAGTCTCAAAAGACGGACAAAAAGCGGTAAAAGAAATTCTGGATGGTATGAATCATATCAAACGCCAGATGGATATCATCGGATTGAATGTTGTGAAACTTTCTGAACAGAGTCAGGCAATTGGTGAAATTATTGCAACTGTCACTGAAATTTCCGAACAATCAAACATGCTCGCAGTGAATGCCTCAATTGAAGCTGCAAAAGCCGGTGATGTTGGAAAAGGGTTTGCTGTCGTTGCAAATGAGATTCATAATCTTGCCCAGCAATCAAAACAGGCAACTGGAAACATCAGAACAATTCTGACTGATATCCAGCGGGGAGTCTCATCAACTGTGGTTTCAGCACAAGGTGGAACAACAACGGTTGCGGATGCTGTCAGACTTGCCAGCGATGCACAGGAAGCTATTGAAGTTCTGGCCCGGGCTATCGCTGACTCTTCACAGGCAGCAGTCGAGATTGCATATTCCATGCATGAGCAGGTGGCAGGGATGGACCTGATATCTGTTGCAATCGAGAATATTCGTGATGAAGCATATAAAAATCTGGAGACTACCAGAAAAGCTGAGAAGACAGCAGAAGATCTACATGAACTTGGATCACGGTTAAAGAAAATAACAGAACAATACCACGTATGAGATTGTAGCCATGACCGGTTCAGATGAAGAGTTTCAGAAGTTTTTGCTTGCAACATTTCGGGAGGATGCAGATGAACTACTTAGTAGGATATCACAAGGACTAATCAAACTTGAAAAAAAGCATCCAACGGTGGATTCTGAACTGATAGAAGAAATACTGAGAGACTCACACAGCCTGAAAGGCGCTGCTCATGCTGTAAACTTACAGGAGATGGAATCAGTCTGCCTTAATCTGGAGCGTGCGTTTTTACAGATAAAAAAAAGCTTATTTTCTCCTGATACAAACGTATTTGATCTTTTTCACCGTGCAATCAAGGTCATCCGGTCTATTCTTGAAGATGATAAAAGACTGGATAATTCTGCATTTGAAATTATTCAGCACCTCAGGGAACTGGAGCCGAAGAATGATGAGGGTAGTAAGAAAACTGAATTTAATGAACTTACAACAAAAACCTCACCATCAGATTCGAAATACGGGGGTTCTGATAGCGGAAAAAACAATGCCTGTGACGATGCCTATCACTATAAAAACATGCAGGTCCTGACCTCAACCACCATACATAAAAAAAACGGAAAAATGGAACGGGAAATTGAATACAATTACCCAGAGATCAAGAACAAAGATACTATACGGATACCAACAAAAAAATTTGACCGGCTCATTGCAGCATCTGACGGACTGCTCTCAACACAACTTTTTATATCACACAGACTTCGTGAACTCGAGGAAATACTGAGTAGATTCAATCTTTGGAACTGGAATCATGCACAGATCTATAACAACCTGCATATCATAGAGGAGATAACTTCCAGATCACAAAAGACAGACCTTCCACCTGATATCCTGGTTTATCTGGAACATATTATTGACTTCTTACAGACAAACCGGGACTTTGTAAACACGCTTCATCATGATCTTACGGTTCACACCCAGTCAACCTATGTTGACCGTGATGCCCTTGACGCAAGTACACATAAAATTTCAGACCTGATTCAGGATGCGGTGTTGGTTCCTGTTTCTAGCATTCTTACATCATTTTCAGGGATTGTCAGGGAAAACTCCCGTAGCTTAGGGAAACTAATTGAACTTAAGATTTCCGGGGATGAAATTGAGATGGATCGCCGTATTCTTGAATCACTTCATGTCCCCCTGATGCATATCATCTACAATTGTATAGATTATGGAATTGAATACCCGGCGGTCAGAATGAAACAGCAGAAACCAAAAACCGGTGTCATTCAGATTGAGGTCATTGCACATTCAGGAAGCAAAGTTCTGTTAGAAGTATCTGATGATGGTGCCGGTATTGACTATAAAAAAATTAGGCAGATAGCTGTTAAAAAAGGCATAATCAATGCAAAAGAAGCAGAAGACCTTACCGAAGAAGAAACAATCCAGCTTATATTTCTATCAGGTTTTTCCACAAGTTCAGTCGTTACCAACCTCTCAGGACGAGGACTCGGTATGGCAATCGTTGAAGATATCATCACCCGTCTTGGTGGGGAGATACAAGTAATCACGAAACCAGGAATAGGTACCAAGTTTTCACTGATAATGCCAATGAAACTTGCGACGATGCGGGGCCTTGTGGTGCAGTCTGGTAATTATGTCTATATCCTGCCAATTCACCAGATACAACAGGTTCTCCGAATACCCCGTACATCCATACATAAAGAGGAAAGTGGACTTTTTCTCAAATTACATACGGATACCATCAGAGTGATGATACTAAATGATGCACTCGGACTGCCTGATTATTATCAGGGAATGAAAAAAGAGGATTATCTCTCTGTTGTCATTATTACTTATGGTACCAAACACATTGCCTATATCGTCGATGAAGTTATCTGGGTACAGGATATCATTATCCGTCCTCTTGGTACACAACTTAGGTGGGTGAGTGGAATTACCGGTGCTGTTATTCTTGGAGACGGGCGCCTGGCACTTGTATTGGATCCAACTGAGCTGACACAGGAAATATATGCACAAAACCCCATAATACCTCTCGTGGATCCTGATGATAAGAAAACATACCGGGTTTTAATCGTTGATGATTCAGTAACACTGCGAACGATGATGGAACATATTCTTACGAGAGCAGGGTATCAGGTAAAAATTGCAGTGAACGGAATCGAAGCATTAAAAAACCTTAAGGAAGAGGATTATGATATTGTTGTTTCAGATGTTGATATGCCACGGATGAATGGATTTACTTTAACTGAGAAGATACGGGCTTTTGATCGGACAAAACAGATGCCGGTTGTACTGGTGACGGCACTTGATACGTATCAGGACCAGGAATTTGGGTTTACGGTGGGAGCTACTGCATATATTATTAAAAAAACATTCGAACAAAATAACTTTCTTAAAGTAATACAACAGTTACTTGAACATTCTCATTGTTCCTGATTTCTATATCTTCATTATATTGTGTGTAAATAATAAGAGATGCCATTATGCCTGAACATTCTGCAAAAAATGCTTTAACAATTCTCGTCGTGGAGGATAACCGTACTCAGGCAGAGTATTTACGATATATCCTGGTAAAGGGTGGATATACAACAATAATGGCATCAAACGGCTACAGTGCTCTTAACCAGATAACTGCACTAAAACCCGATATCGTCCTTACTGATGTCCAGATGCCTGATATGGATGGATATGAACTGTGTAGAACCATTAAGGACGATGATACAATGCGAACCATTCCGGTTATTCTGGTTACTCATCTTGCAGAACCGTCTGATGTAATAAAAGGACTTGAATCAGGGGCTGATAATTTTATTATCAAGCCTTATGAGCCAGAATACATACTGGAACAAATACAAAGCACCCATCTTGGTATGACACGACCGGACCCTGACGGGAAGGTTACACCACTAGAAGTGGTCTTTTCAGATGTAACTCATACCCTTAAAACCAGCAGGACCCAGATTCTTAATATTCTTCTCTCAACATACGAGACTGCAATAAAAAATAATGTAGAATTACATCATGCACATGATCAGCTCCAGTATCTCCATAATCAACAAAAAGAGAGTGTTAATCTTCTCGAACAAACAAATGAAGAACTGTACCAGGAGAACAGTGAACGACAGCATGCAGAGATGGCACTTGCAACAGCAAATAAAAAACTGCAACTCATGACCAGCATTACCCGTCATGATCTTCTCAACCAGCTCCACTCACTACAAGGGTATCTGGACCTTGCACAGTCTGACTGGGTTGATGATCCAGACACAGCCCGTACATTTATCAATAAGGCAGTTGCCATCACGAAACAGACAATTAATACCGCCACATTTACCGGTGAATATCAGGATATCGGAATTGAGTCTCCTCAATGGATGAATATCAGAGCACTGGTAAACCGATCAACAACATACACGGATCTTGACCTTATAACACTAGAGAATCTGATACCAGAACAGGTTGAGATATTTGCAGATCCAATGATTGAAAACGTTTTTTCCAATCTGATTGGGAATGCAGTCAGATATGGCCAAAAGATTACAACCATCAGATTCAGTCTATCGCACCAGGATAAAAAAACGGTAATCGTATGTGAGGATGACGGAATAGGCATCAGTCAGGAGGAAAAAGAAAAAATTTTCAACTTTAAGTATGGTGGAAATACAGGACTTGGTCTCTTTCTCGCCCGTGAAATTTTGTCTATTACCGGTATCAGTATACATGAAACAGGAATACTACATGTAGGAGCCAGGTTTGAGATAACCTGTCCGCCTGATACAATCCGTGACAAACGCTGATATCAGGTACAACATAAAATTAAAAGAGATAGTAACAAGATACCAGTACTGGTACGTATCTGTCCTTTTCAAATCGTATGATATCTCTCTTTTTTACAATAAAAACAGTAACCTGGCTTAGAAAGAGATTTTTTACTATTTACTATTCAGAACATCTCCTGAATAGATATCTTTTTTTCATCCTTTCAGGTTACCTATACAATAGGAAAAATCAGGTATTTACATGGGTTTATTGTTGATATCCATCAAGATATCCGTATGAAAAAGAGAATATATAATAGGCCTGTTTATATTACACAGGCTAAAATGTCAGAAGCAACCAAAAAAGAGAACAGTATGACACCTGCAATAGCTATCATAATTGTATTTGTCCTTCTCATCATCTTTGGCATCCTTTTCATCATCGGATGGATTCCAGGGAGTAGTAATGAGACCATCTCTACAGAACAAAATGATAACGTAGTACAACCCGGTTCTATTACATCCACATCCTCTATGACCGATCCCTTTCCTACACCACAGGGTGAGGATACTATTGCCCCTATGATTCGTGATATAGAAAATCCCTTTGAGATAGAGCAGCAACAACAGGAAGGGATAATATCCAACACGTGACACCAGCAGCATTGAGATACAATAACCAAGGTTTCATAATCATTTATGAATCATATCTGATATCATGCAGATGCGTATAGGGGATGCACAGGTAATGGCACAATCCGGTGCTACCCTCTCTGTTCACAACCCGGCTACCGGAGGTTGCATTGATACTGTACCGGCAGGAGATGCCCGTGATGTTGATTTGGCAGTTACTGCAGCAGATAATGCACTCCGGCACTGGGCTAAAATGGATCCCTCTGAACGTGGGAAAATACTTTTTAAGGCTGCACAGGAGATACGAATACAGCAGGAGCAATTTGCAACCCTTCTCACCTCTGAACAGGGAAAACCACTACATGAAGCAAGAAACGAAATCCAGGGATTTTGCCGTATCCTTGAATATTATGCTTCTATCGGGGGAACTAGCAGAGGAATATACACAAATTCAGAGGCATATGGTCATTCTGTCGTAATCAGAGAACCAATTGGCATCTGTGGCGCCATAATTCCCTGGAATGTCCCTGCCATCATTATGGGATGGAAAACAGGACCAGCACTCATAACCGGTAATACTCTTATCATCAAACCTGCATCATTCGCACCGCTCACCTGTATCAGGCTTGGTGATGCACTTTGTAATGCAGGTCTTCCTCCAGGCGTCCTAAACATCGTGACAGGCCATGGAGAGGAGGCAGGAGAAGCTATTGTCAGGCACCCTGCGATAAAAGCAATCTCATTTACCGGTGAGATCTCTACAGGAAAAAGAGTAGCATCGATTGCCGGTCCGATGATGAAAAAGATGACCCTTGAACTCGGGGGAAGTGATCCCATGATCGTCTGTAGTGATGCAGACCTAAAAAAAGCAGCTTTAGGAGCACTGAACGGCAGATTCTATAACTGTGGACAGACCTGCACCGCAGTGAAGCGTCTTATTGTAATGGAAGATATTGCAGATCAGTTCATTGATCTCCTCACCGGCCATATCAGATCACTGGTTGTGGGAAACGGACTAACAAATGGAGTCAGGATGGGACCCGTAAACAACCAGCTCCAGCAGAAACAGATAATGGATATCGTCACAAAGACACTTGATGCAGGATCTGCCACCCTCATGACAGGAGGCAGGATTCCCAGGATTTCGGGTGGTGAAAAGGGTACCTTTTATGAGCCGACCCTTCTGACTAATGTCACACAAGATGCGCCGGTAATGACAGAAGAAGTGTTTGGACCGGTTCTTCCGGTTGTCACCGCACCAAATATTACTGAAGCGGTCAGGATAGCAAACAACACCCAATTCGGCCTTGGTGCCTCGGTATGGACTGAAAATATCTCAACCATCGATTATGCAATCAAGTCAATACAGGCTGGAATTATCTGGGTAAACCAGCACCTGAAAATACCTCCTGAAGTCCCATTTGGAGGTATAAAAGCGAGTGGTATGGGAAAGGAAAACGGGTATGGAGCACTTATGAAGTACCAGACCGAAAAGACAATTCTAATAAAACCGTAAGGAGAGCAGATGGTTACCACAGGAGTGCATGTATCAATTGCGGGAAGCCTTGAGAAGAGCGTTACCCGGGCAGAAGAACGTGGATGTGACTGTTTTCAGATCTTTACGCGAAATCCACGAGGTTGGCAGACAAAAGATCTTACTCCTGATGTGATAGAAGCGTTTATCACATCTGTGAAGAGTTCAGGAATCGGACCGGTGGTTGACCATATGCCCTATCTTCCAAATCTTGCCAGTGAGAAAGAAGATCTGTACACCAAATCTGTTATCACCCTGATTGATGAACTGCACCGCTGTGAGACACTCAAAATCCCGTTTTTAGTCACCCACCTTGGTCACAATCAGAATGGTGATAACGGGAGAGAACAAGTGATAAAAGCAGTGAGATCTGCCCTTGGTTCTGTGCCAGGTTCCTGTCGCATCCTTCTTGAAAATACTGCAGGTGAGAAGAACGGAATTGGAAGTAAGATTGCAGATATTGCTGCTGTATTTAATGGCATTGATAACCAGAACCGAACAGGTGTCTGTTTCGATACCTGTCATGCATTTGCTGCCGGGTATGAACTCAGAACGAAAGAAGGCGTATCCAGTACAATACAATTGATAGATGATGCAATCGGACTTCGTCATCTGCATCTTATTCACTTAAATGACAGTACAGGGGATCTGGGATCCGGGCGTGACCGTCATTTTCATATAGGTCTTGGAAAGATTGGCATGCAGGGGATGTACCACATTCTTCACCATCCTGTAATTATATGTCTGCCACTGATATGTGAAACACCGGTTACTGATGAACGTAGTGATGCAGACAATATCATGGCAGTGCGACAGATAGCAGCGCTACAAGAGATACCTCACAATGCACAACAGACACTTGTAGAGTAACTGCCACTCATGTTGCACTTGTCGTGATTTCTTGCAGATCCTCTACAAGACACAGACAACAAAAAGCCAGAATGTTTATCTTCAGGTTATAGCGCTCAGTCTGCATAATGAATACGTGTATATCAGAAAACCTTTTAATCATATTTGCCTTAAACCTTCTGTTTTTTGGAGATAAACTAGGAATCCTCATCAGAGTCTGTTCTTTAGTATATCAGAGTAGAAACACACCGTTTGTCACCATTCGCCAAATTAGTTACAGATACCATATATTCAGGGAGAAAAATTATAATCTAGCATATGAAACTAATACACTACATACTTCGTGTATCCATACAGCTAACAACCATTTCCGGGGAATAAGATGAAGAATTTAAAAACATATCAGATGCTCTGTGTATGCATCATAATGGTCTGCCTCTTTTCGATGGGTTCATCTGCAACAGCGCAAACCATTGTACCACCGGTGGTAATAACCACCCCAGGTACATATGAGATAACCAACGACGTCCAGTCAATAAAAGATCAGACTGCTATTACTATCGAGTCTTCAGATGTCACAATTGATGGGAACGGATGTTATATCGGGGGAATTGGACGGGATAAATCTATAGGCATTCTCGTGAACAAACGTGGTGATCACCTGACAAATGTCACTATTTCGCGTATCAAACTCCATGACTGGGATACGGGACTAATATACCGGTATGTCATTGGTCAGGAAGGGGATACAAACGCTATTACGAAAAACATTATTTTAAAGTGTGAGACAGGGATAGAGATAGATGCTTCTGACTATATTACTATCGACCGTAATGAAATTTCAGAAACCGGAACCGGAATACAGATAGGCGGTTATTCAAATAATATTGCCCTTTTGGAAAACATCGTTGATGATAACGGATATGGAATCAACATCCTTGATACAAGCCATATCGTACTCACTAATAACCAGGCTATAAACAGTGATACCTATGGTATTCAGATAAGCGATGCAACAGATACTAACCTGACACGAAACAGTGCATCAGAAAACCAGTATGCAGGAATCAAATTTGTTAACGTCAATGATTTTGAGATTGTCAGCAATGACATCAGTGGATCAGTCAAAGGCGGAGGTATTGAACTTGGAACCGGAGTCAGTAACGGACTTGTGTATGACAATTACTTAAGAAACCGGCAGAATGTCGAGGTAAAATCAATAGCTGCAGATATCGCCTGGAATGTCACAAAACAGCCAGGAACCAATATTGTCGGCGGTCCGTACTTTGCCGGTAATTTCTGGGGTGCAAACGAAGGAGATGAAGGGTACTCCCAGTTTAGTCCTGATACAGAGGGATGGGGCATCTGCGACGATCCGTATCAGATAGATACAATACATACCGACTATCTCCCTCTCCATTACACCGATAAACGCATTGCACCTGAAACACTCGAAGATATGACCTCGGAAACTGAAAATATAACAGAGACTGAGACCAAACCAGTTGAAGAGATTCTAACAGGAAAATCTGCTCCCGCTGAGCAAACCACGAATCAGACAGAGAAACCTCCTCAATCGGTAAAAACAGTACAACCAACATCAGACGTAGCTAAAAATCCAGATATCGTATCAGAAGATGAAACGGGTTCTTCTCTGACACAGGACAACATAACTGATGTGAGATCGCAGGAGAATGATTACCATGCTATTGTGGTGACAAACTCCTATGGAGATGATAAATCCGATGATACCATCTCTGCTGACGACCTCCCGGTGGCTGAAAACAAAACCGAATCTGAGGTTACACAGTCGCCCACCCCCGGTATAACACCTCCCCTGTATACGGTTGGGTACTACTCAATTTATGGTCCCGATGATGCAACTGTCTTTTTCATCACTGATGCAGGAGTGAAAGTGTATATGGGAAAAATAAAGAATGGAACCCTTGACTTCCCGGTGCCTGTCAGTGGTATCTCATATACTTCATATTCCATCGAAGGAATCGATTTTGAGAGTGTTACCGGTGAAATAACTGAATTTCCAGAGACAAATGAGACAATTATTATTGATATCACCGAAGATATAGGATCTGGCGAAAACGATAACGGTACAAACGTAAAAGAGGAAGTCGATGAGACACCTGCTGATACGTCTGATGACACCGTAACGATATCAGTCACCAAAAAGAGCGGTGGTTCAATAATTCCAGGTGGGGATGTTGAGGTACGAAAAGGAGAGAATATTACCTTTACCATTACTCCTGATAAAGGCTATGAGACTGCATATCTTCTCTTTGATGGAGTAAAGATAGGAGAAGCCCAGACATTTACCCTTGAGGATTTGGACGCAGATCATTCATTTACAGCTTCTTTTAACCAGAAACCTTAAAATCATCTTTTTATTTTCATCAACCGGATACTGTTTTTTGTGATACAACATATACTTTGTATGTACGATGTCGTCAGAAAACTGCAGGCAATCGGAATATCAACAGATGCAATCATAACAACTGCTCTGGACCTGTACCAGCCGTATGGAATATCACCACAACAGGCACACAATGAACTTGCAACAATCATTCATCAGGAGATGAAAGATGGTACCATATCATCCCTTATCTCTGCTGCAATATACCTTGATACCGCCGGGACAATAACAGAAACATCTGAATCCTCAACTCCCCTGTATAGTCCTGCTATCATTGGGACTGCCATCGCAGAGTCTATCGGTGGATCCTATGCATACTTTGAGTACACTCGTTTCTCACAAAAAAGCCCGGGTATTCTTTGCACAGCTTCACCATTTCTTCATGAAGCACTTGCCGGATTAATGGCAGGGTGTACATCACGACTCTACTCGGTTGCCCTGCCGGTTGAAGAGTGAAAAATCCTTCCTTCAGATGTGTTTCACTGAAAGAATCAAGAATAGGGATGGGTTGAACCATCTAAAGTAACAGCTTTATCTCTTTTTACTGCAATGATTAATGTATATGGTATTCCCGTTACGGTCATTTGTCTTATTCCTCACCATAATCCTGGTTTTATCCGGATGTACAATATCTATATACGCCGATACCGAAATACCACAACCTATACAGCTCCATCCACCTACACAGACGTTAGATCTATCAGTCACCACAAAAACAACCACATCAACCACAACACAAACGACAATCGCACCTATCCAGACGAAAGCCCCTGAGGTTAAACCACCTGTAGAGCAACCTTCTCTATCACCAGTAACAAGCATCCCGACACCTGTTTCTACAAAGACTAAAATCACAACCCCTCTCTCAACAACACAAACTACACCTAAACCTTCTGAACCTGCTGATGAATCAGTCAGTCCTGATGTGAACTACCAATGGGGATTTGCATATGAAAATATTGGTCAGTATACCGATGCAATATCAGAGTACAACAAAGCAATTGCGAAAGATCCATCATACGCAGATGCCTGGTACCGAAAAGGAGTGACGCTTGAGAAGAAGGGCCAGTTTGATGCGGCAAAAGAAGCATATGTCATTCTTCTCGCAATTAATCCCTCCTATACATCGACAGAAGAGAGCAGTAATCTGACGTATCTCAGAGGGAATGTAACAGGTAATCTGACAGGTATAGATGGTCTTATGAGAGTATCCCTGGTAGATCCTGATATTATCATCGGAATCCTTCTCCTCATTATAATCGTTGTCGGAGTTTTTTTCTATCTCAATCGTGAAAATACACTATTTCAAACGAAGAAAAAGTCTCCTGATAAAAGTGCAGAAAAACAAGGGTTCGATGCAAACGGTTTTAATCACCATGGAAACGGATATGATACCAATTCTCTTGAGAGCCTTTTTGATGCTGCAACAGCACACCATCCAGGCAACCCTCTTGTTATCAGAGCTGTTCTTACTATTGCATGTCAGATATCTGTTGAAGGCAGAGAAGGAAAACCAGTAGGTACCGCATTTATCGTCGGAGATAGTGACGAAGTACTACAGCGATCACGTCAGCTCATCCTCAACCCGGTATCAGGTCATCCCAGAGATGAACTCTCAATAATGAACCCCGCGATGACTGAGTACTTTAAAGAACTGGCACAACTGGATGGTGCATTTGTCATCAGTGATGACGGGGTTGTTGAGGCCGCCGGCAGATATATCAGTATCGACACGGGTGACGTTTTGGTACCAAAAGGACTTGGAACACGACATGTATCTGTCGCTGCCATTACGTCTGTAACTAATGCTCTTGGTATTGTTGTATCAGAAAGTGGCGGGGGAATACGTATCTATGTGAAGGGAAAGGATATATCCTGATGATTTTTCACTGTTATTATTATCTCGATTGATTACTCTGATACTCAATTTTTTTCATATCCGATGAAAACGGTTTCATGAACAGAGGTAACTAAAAAAGATTAGAATAGTTCCAGAAGCTGGAACTGAAATGGGCCCAGTTTTCCTTCATAATTACCTGCACTGATGAACCGCACCCCGGGAACCATGACCGCAGCTTTGATACCTGCTTTCATCGCTGCCTTAATCCGGTCTTCATTTAAACCGTTAATGACAAGTTCATAGACTGAACTGACACCGTCAGGAATCTTGGAATCTGGGACTTTTCCCTTTAATGTTGGGCAATACTGTTCATTGGTTGTTGCAGGGATTGGAAACTTGTAATTTTTAGCCCCGACTTTTGATCCAGATGCAACAATACCTCCTGTAAAACTGGTTATTGTCCCATTAACTCCCTTGATAGCGTCTGATGCTGCCCGTGCACCCATAAGAGCGGCCATCTGATTCTCTGCCATGACAAAGAAATTTCCACCGGCAACACCCTTTATCATGCCAAACTCTTCTTCGCCAATGTAATCTCCCTCCATGATGGGAATCCTCCAGCATTTTCTGCCACCAACTTCACACTTTTCTTCAAATTTATCTCCAAAGAAGTGCATCTTGATGTCAAACCGCTCTTCAGCATCAGGAAGACCATCAAAGACAGACGTTGTGGCTGCAGTGAGAACACACTCAGCTATCCTCTCAAGGACCTGCTCTTTTACTTTCTTCTTTGAAGCACAGATGAGGATTGAGACCCCCGGACGTCCGTCTGGAGTCTCATCTCCACTAAGAGTCCCTTCAATACCTGCTTCACAGGGGCAGCCTATCGCTGATGTGGCAAATCCTGTTGCTTCAACTGCTGCCAATTTCGCATATTCTTCAGTTACTGCGGTGATGATAACCCGGGATATCCAGATGGGAAAACCCTCTGCAAAGGTGTCATCAATAGGTACACCATTTAGTTCCATGTCTGTTCCTCATTAACAACATGGACAACCAGAGACATGAATATTGTGTATTGTTCCCGATGATGCGGTACGAGAAACAATCGATATATTCTCCATAGTTTTCAGCCCTTTATTCATTCATTCCAATAACTTCCATGATATCAGCACCTGTTGGAGGAGTTTTTGGATCACATGACATAATGAGTGATGAGAGATTGATTACAGAGACCGGAATTAAGAGGTTAATAAAAAATCCAGCCTCAACTGCATGATTGTGATGCAAAACAAGATTTCGTACTGTTCCCCGATCAATGATGATGCCCATCTGTTCGAGTATTCGTGCAGTCTGATAATACGGATGATTTCGTGCAATAGTCAGACAGAGATCAACAACCGGAGCACCGAAACGTGTCTTTTCATAAAAAGGAGCAGGTGATACAATGAGATGTCCACATTTACTACAGATAAACCGTCTGACCAGAATATTGATATCTTTTATAGTTCCGCCTGCAATAACACGCGAAAACCGCCTTTTGATGGTATCATGAACCTTTCCTTCCCCACCACATACATGACAGACGGGAATACCAGTAAAAATAGCCCCTTCCACGCCAGTGCATGCAGTATACACCAGCTCGGTAACCATTGGTGGGATGAGATTCGGCTTCATCTGGATCTACACCATTCAATTGACATGTATGGTAAAAAGATTATCAATGGGACAGATGTCAAACATCTTCCTTTCTTATAGTATGTGGCCCTGGTTTTATGTGAACATATCTGAAGCACGCTGCATCCTTTCTGAAAAAAATCCTTGCATTTATCATGGAGAGTTTCTTAATACCAAATGAAAGGGATAACCCAGGTATATTCCTCTTGAGATCCTTCTTAAGAATATGTTTTTAAAATCCACAACTATTAATCGAAAATATCAGACAAAAACAAGAGACTATATACCTTTAAAACAGACCTAAATTGTTAAAAGGTAGAGTCTATGAATTTAAAGTACATCCAAACCATCTGTCCATTCTGTGGAACCGGATGTTCCATGAACCTCGCAGTGGTAGATGGCAAAGTCGCAGGAACCCAGCCATACCACCGTTCTCCGGTAAACGAAGGGCGTCTCTGTCGTAAAGGCGGATTTTGCGAAGAATATATAAATAGTGAAGAACGGCTTGTCAAACCTCTGATTAAAAAGGGAGACAAACTTGAGGAAGCCTCCTGGGATGAAGCAATTAAACTGGTTGCTGATAAGATTAAAACAGCTAAACCTGAAGAGGTAGCCTGCATTGCCACAGCCAGAGGATCTAATGAAGATGCCTATGCTATGGTTAAATTAGCATCTGAGGTTATTAAAACCAAAAACATTGATAATACGGCAAGTCTGTGCAACCCAAAAATTGGAAGTGGTATTTTTGATTCAGTCGGATTTGATGCTTCAACCGGTTCAATTGCAGACATTTTAGAGGCTAAAGCAGTCTTCTTACTTGGCGTTAACCTCTATGAACAAAACCCTATCCTTATCAGTCAGGTCGTTGCTGCACGCAAAGCCGGAGCTACCGTCATTGCAGCCTATCCAGAAGAGACACCCATGGCAAAACTGGCTGATATTACTGTTCTCTACAAAGAGGGAACCGAAGTTGCTCTCCTCAATGCTATCAAGAAAGAGATAGTCAATGCAGGAAAAGCGGTGAAGAACGCAACGAAGTGCACAGGATATGATGAATGCAAACTGGTCTTTGAGAAATCAGATGTTGCCATTAGTGGTGTTGATGCATCTATCATACAGGCAATAGCTGGTGCCATTAGTGCTGCAGAAACTGCAGTAATAGCCTACTCAAGCTCTGTCCTTTCAGGTGATGCAGCAAAAGGCGTTGCGAACCTTGCGATACTAACCGGTAACGAAGGTAGTGTCAGAAAATTGCTGTAAAAATGAATGACCCTTGAATCTACGATATTATATCTTACAGATCAACATATCAAATTATCGTATTGTCGGCCTCCCAAGTAACCATGTTGATGGGAGGGGCTT
>Ga0265594_1001621_pt1 | contig 17308 bp, 14 predicted proteins | sample saktaG_11_FD_190147 | JGI IMG/M metagenome (GOLD analysis project Ga0265594, IMG submission 190147) | Saline water microbial communities from Sakinaw Lake, British Columbia, Canada - sak_2011_5_24_80m | ecosystem: Environmental > Aquatic > Non-marine Saline and Alkaline > Saline ... | reverse complement strand
AGAACTAAAAGCTTCTGTTGTTTTTGTTGGTTATGGATTTGACATTAACAAAGACAGCATCAAATGGAACGATTATGAAAACATTGATGTGTCTGATAAATGGGTAATTATTTTAAGAGGCACACCTGATATTAACGAAGAAGAAAACAAATATTTACCTTATGCCGATGACCGCGACAAAGTGTTGACGGCAAGAGACAAAGGTGCAGCAGGTGTTTTGTTTGTTACGGGTGTTGAAATTGATAAAGAAGATAACCTGGTCTCATTGTATTTTGATAAAACAAAATCAAATTCAGGTCTGCCTGTGATAAATATTAAAAGAAACATAACTGACAAAATACTGGAGCAAAATAATCAGACTATAGAAAATCTTGAAAAACAATTAAATAATAGTCATAAACCTGCAAGTTTTGATGTGCCTGTTATAGTTGATGCATCAAGTGAAATTTTGCAGAAAATAGTTCAGACTCAAAATGTTGTTGCAATGATTAGGGGCAATGACCCAGTTTTGAAAAATGAATTTGTTGTAATTGGAGCACATTATGATCATTTGGGTATGGGTGGACTTGGTTCGGGATCCAGAATGCCGGATACAAATGCAGTGCACAACGGCGCTGATGACAATGCTTCGGGAGTTGCCGGTATTATTGAAATTGCCGAAAAATTAGCAGTCCACAAAAATGAACTCAAAAGAAGCGTAATTGTTATAGCTTTTGGTGCTGAAGAAATGGGGCTTCTCGGCTCAAAATATTTTACAGCCAATCCGTTGACGAACCTTAAGAATATTAAAACAATGATAAATTTTGATATGATAGGTAGATTAAATCCTGAATCCAAAACAATTGTTGTTAGCGGTACAGGTACATCAGCCGAAGCAGTTTCAATCTTAGATAATTTAGCAGAAGGAAGTAAAATTAAGCTAAAATATTCTCCTGAAGGATACGGACCTTCTGACCATGCTTCTTTTTATGCTGAAAATATTCCTGTGTTTTTTATCACAACAGGTGCTCACGGTGATTATCATACTCCTTTTGATGATATTGAAATTATTAATTTTGAAGGTCAAAAATTAGTTGCTGATTTTTCTTACAATTTGATATTAGATATCATCAATAGAACGGATAAGCTTACATTCAAAGCTGCGGGTCAAAAGAAAAAATCAAAATATGGGAAAAAGCTGAAAGTTACACTGGGAATTATGCCTGATTTTACATCTGCTCAGGAAAATGGTCTGGCTGTGGGTGGAGTTACTCCCGGTAAACCCGCTGAAAATGCAGGAATGTTGAAAGATGATTTAATTATTGCTATAGAAGGTAAACCCGTTAAAAATATTTATGATTATATGAATCGCCTGAAAAAAATTGAGCCGGGACAGATTATTACCGTTGATATTATCAGGAACGGAGAGAAGAAGGTTTTGCTGGTAAATCTATAAAAAAGTAGCTGATAGTAAAAATATTTAATGAAGAAACATGTAACTTCAAACTTATAACTATTAAAACTGGTATAAATAAGACTGCAAAAGCTGAGTTTTTTCAATTATGTTAAAATTGTAGTTATGTCCGAAATCTGGTCACTTTCTTTTTTATATAAATTTATAAAATTCGGAGTTGTAGGTTTTTCCGGATTATTTGTAGATTTCGGATTTACATATATCTGTAAGGAAATCCTTAAAATCCAGAAATATGTTTCAAATGCAATAGGTTTTACTCTTGCTGCCAGTTCAAATTATATTTTAAACCGTGTTTGGACTTTCAAAAGCACAAACCCTGATATAGTTGTTGAATATTCGGAATTTATTATGATCTCATTGATAGGTTTGGGTATTAACACACTTATCCTTTGGATAATCGTAACTAAATTTAAGTTAAATTTTTACCTGTCAAAAGTTTTTGCAATAGCAGTAGTTACGGTTTGGAATTTTCTTGCAAATGCATTTATTACATTTAGTTAGATTTGTAGAACTTTATTTCTACTTCATTTCCATCAAAGACAGCATAAGAAAAATTTGTTATCCAATCGCCGATAATTATTAAATTACAGGTTTCGGAAAGCTGAGCACTGATGGGTACATGCCTGTGTCCGAAAATAAAGTAATTGATCAAAGGTTCTTTTTTTAAAATTTCATTGCTGTATTTAAACAGCATTTCCTCCTGAAGAGGAGTACTGTTTTCTTTTTTGCCTTCTTTGGCTAAATTTGCCAACCTGCTCTTTTTTGAAAAGCACAAACCCATTTGTGCCCCTAAATCAGGATGAAGCCAACGAAATAACCATTGATTAAGTTTAAACTCAAAAGTTATTTTCAGGAATTTATAGCCTTTATCACCGGGCCCGAATCCGTCGCCATGTGCCAGATAAAATATTTTTCCGTTAAAATTTTTAATAACAGGTTTTCGGTGAAGTTGTATATTAATTTCCTTATTAAGATAATTAAAAGCCCAGATATCATGATTGCCGCGAAATAAATGAACCGGGATTCCCGAATCAGTAATTTCGGCTAATTTCCCTAACAAACGTACATACCCTTTAGGAATTACTGTTTTGTATTCAAACCAGAAATCAAAAATGTCACCCATCAAATATATTTCCTTTGCATCCTTAATTATTTCATCTAACCATTTAACTAATAACATTTCCCTTTTCAGACTGCTGGCATGGTCGGGAATTCCTAAATGGAAATCGGATACAAAGTATATCTTTTGATTTTTTGATATGGAATTTTTTTCTTGGTTCAAAATTAAAATCTTCTTTAATTTGCAATAATACAAAATAATTGTATTTTTATTGTTGCAAATTTATTTTTATGGCCAAACCCGCAAAATTATTATTAACAGTAGTTTTAGTTTTAGCATTAAGCATAGCTGTTAATGCACAGATGATACTCCTGCTGGAAAAACCCGGGACTGTTAAAAATCTTAAATATCGTGCAGGTGATCAAATTTACATTAAAACAAAAGATAAATTAAAGTTTTCAGGTACTATTTCTATAATTACCGACTCAAGTATTATTGTAAATTATGATGTTGAAATTCTTATAAAGGATATTACTATAGTGTTTCAAGAGATGTGGTTTGTTTCATTATTTTCAAGAGTAGCTTATATATCCGGAGCAGGTTATTTAATTTTGGACGCTTTTAACCGGACAATAAATAATGAATATCCGATAATTGACAAAAACTCTTTTATTATCGGGACAAGTTTAATTGGAGGTGGGTTATTGATGAAAGCGAATTCTTACAAGCGATGTAAAATTAATAAGCCGTGGAGGTTAAAAGTTTTGGATTAACCTGCATTATTCGGATTAAGAGATGCTATCAGTTCTTTTATTATTAATGTCATTTCCGGTTCTACAACACTTGTAGTATCAATTACTTCCTTATGCGAAACTTCAATAGGTTTCCCTTCAGATGCAATATTAGAAATTACTGAAATTGCAAAGCATGGTAAATTCATGTGTCGGGCTGCTATTACTTCAGGCGTGGTTGACATTCCTACAGCGTCAGCACCGATAATTTTTAAGTATTTAGACTCGGATGGTGTTTCAAAGGTAGGTCCTGTTATTCCTGCATAAACGCCGGTTTGATATTTGATGTTATGAAGTCGTGCGATTTTAATAGCTTTACTTGTTATTTTTTTATCATAAGCTTCATTCATATCTGTGAATCTGTGACCGAGTTTATTATCGTTTTTTCCTATTAATGGATTAGGTATTAAATTTATATGATCGGTAATGAACATTATATCACCAATACTAAATTCAGGATTAATTCCACCGCCTGCATTTGAAACAATCAGCAATTCAATACCCAGGTATTTTAGAATCCTGACAGGAAAGATTATTTCATTCATTGAATAGCCTTCATAATAATGAAACCTTCCTTGCATTGCAACAACATTTTTTCCGCCAAGAGTACCAAAAATTAATTGCCCTTTATGACCTTCAACAGTTGAAACAGGAAAGTTTGGAATGGATTTGTATGGAATGCTGAACTTTATGTCAATTTCTTTAGTTAAGCCTCCTAAACCTGATCCTAAAATAATTCCGATTTGAGGCTTTAATGTGGTTTTATTTTTTATGAACTCTACTGACTTTTTGATTTTTTGCAACATAATTTAATATTTGTTTGTCAAACTTTGCAGCATCATCTTTGTGAAACTTTATTGTAATAGGAATGTAATATACAGGAAAGTCTTTTATATATTTTATTAATTCGGTTTTAATTAAACGCATTGCATCTTTTTCAGTTGTGATGATTATTTTGTTTTTTGAAAAAACATCATTGTAAGCTTCAATAATTTTATTTAAATCTTTTATTGTATACTTGTGATGATCAGGGAAGTCAAGAACAATTAATTCCTGACAATATTTTTTCAGATGTTCCTGAAATGGATATGAATTTGCTATCCCTGAAAATAATAATATTGTGTTAAAGTTTTTTTTATTGATTTTATTTTCAATGCCTGGAACAGGCATTTTTTCTCCATAAGTAACGTATGAAAAATATAATCTTTGATAAGCTTTAGGTTTTATCAGCTTTGTCAGTCTTCTTCTTGTAATTGGTGAAAAAACAGTATCGGTTTTAGTGACAATTATAATATCGGCTCTTTTAGCGCCACGTCTGCATTCGCGGAGTGTTCCACAAGGTAGAATATAATCATTTACATATAGTTTACGAAAATCTGTTAGTAAAATTGACATACCGGGTTTTACATAACGATGTTGAAAAGCATCATCAAGAAGAATTACATTAAGTTTTTGTATAGTATTTATTAAAATTTTTATTCCTCTTCTGCGAAAATTATCAACAGCAACTTCAATATTTTCGAAATTTTGTTTGTATTGCAATGATTCATCCCCAATTTCCTTATAATCTGAGTCTTCCATAGCAAGCACAAAACCCTTTGATGACCTGCCATAACCTCTGCTCAAGGTAGCTATATTATATTTATCTTTAAGAAGTCGAATTAAATATTCAATGTGTGGCGTTTTTCCGGTGCCTCCATATGAGAGATTGCCAATAGAAATAATAGGTATATGGAATTGTTGAGAGGGTAGAATTTTCCAATCAAACATTTTGTTTCTTAGAGAAATAACAATTCCATATAACAGTGAAAAGGGGAATAATATTATTCTGATAAAATTCACACGATAAAATTAATAAGTTTATTTCTAATTTGCAAATATTTCAATAAATAATGATTAATTTAGTTTAATTTTGAATTATATAATTTTTTAATTTATTAACTATGAAAATACGTGATATTACAAACTGTATTGAGGAATTTGCTCCCTTAATGCTGCAGGAATCTTACGATAATTCGGGTTTAATTATTGGTGAAAAAAACACTGAAATTTCCAAAGCTCTTATCTGTCTTGATGTAACCGAAGAAATTATTGATGAGGCAATTGCTGAAAACTTTCAATTGGTTATTTCGCATCATCCGGTGATTTTTAAAGGTTTAAAAAAAATTAACGGAAAAAATGCAGTTGAAAGAATAATTGTTAAAGCAATTAAAAATGATATTGCAATTTATGCGGTTCACACAAATGCCGACAATATAATTGATGGAGTGAATGCTGTAATTAGTAAAAAACTGGACTTGAAAAATACCAGTGTGCTTTTACCGAGAAAATATTTGCTCAAAAAAATTGTAACTTTTTGCCCTGTTGAATATGCTGACAAGGTTAGAAATGCCTTATTTGAAGCTGGTGCCGGATTTATTGGAAATTACGATAGTTGCAGTTTTAATGCAAAAGGTACAGGCTCATTCAAAGCTAATGAAATGACTAATCCTCATGTTGGAGAAATTAATGAATTGCATTATGAAGATGAAATAAGAATTGAGACTATTTATCCTGTTTATAAGGAACAGAAAATCTTGAAAAATTTATTTACTGCCCACCCTTATGAAGAAGTTGCTTATGATATTTATACTTTAGATAATGAGTTTAACAGGGTAGGAGCTGGAATAATAGGAGAGCTGCAACAGCCTATTGATGGATTGGAATTATTAAAAAAAATAAAAAAAATTGTAAAAACCGATTGTATAAAACATTCAGATTTACTAAGTAAAAAAATCAAAAAAGTTGCTTTGTGTGGTGGTTCCGGAAGCTTTCTAATCAGTAATGCAATAAACGCAGGCGCTGATATTTTTATAACTGCTGATGTGAAATACCATGAATTTTTTGAAGCTGATAACAAAATATTAATTGCTGATATCGGTCATTTTGAAAGCGAACAATTTATAAAAGAATTAATATATGCAGTTATTATTAAAAAATTTCCTAATTTTGCACTCCGAATTTCGGAGAAAAATACAAATTCAATAAATTATTTATTATAATTATGGCAAAAGCAACACCAAAAATTACATCCAAAGCAAAAAGTAAAAAATCGGAAAAAACTAAATCCGAAAAAAAAATCGATACCAAAGAAATTAAATCCAAAAAAGTTGATGTTCCTGAAGCAGAAAAGGGAATTGAAATAACAACAGAAAAAAAATTAATTGCTTTATATACATTACAACAAATAGATTCGCAAACTGATAAAATCAGAATAATCAGGGGCGAACTACCTCTTGAAGTACAGGACCTTGAAGATGAAATTGCCGGTCTTGAAACAAGAGTTGATAATTATATAAAGGAATTAGAATTATTAAAACAGTCAATTGCCGAGAAAGAAAATTCAATAGTTGATAGTAAAGCATTGATAAAAAAATATGAAGATCAGCAAATGAATGTTCGGAATAACCGCGAATACGATTCATTAAGTAAAGAAATTGAATTTCAATCTTTGGAAATGCAATTATCGGAAAAAAGAATAAAAGAATTTAATTTCAAATGTAATGCTATTAAAGAAGATATTGAGAATTCCCAACAGATTTTAAAGGAAAAAGAAGACGATCTGGAAATCAAAAAAAGTGAGCTGAAAGATATTATTGCCGAAACTGAAAAAGAAGAAAATGAACTTATTAAAAAATCTGAAGAGAATCAAAAATTTATTGAAGATCGTTTGCTTACTGCATACACAAGGATTAGAAAAAATGCAAGAAACGGATTGGCGGTTGTGCAAATTGAAAGAGATGCCTGCGGAGGATGCTTTAACAAAATACCGCCTCAACATCAATTGGACATAAGAATGAATAAAAAAATTATTGTTTGTGAATATTGCGGAAGAATTTTAGTTGACCAGGATATTGTTGATATAGTTAATAATTAAATTTTTTACGGGATTAAGTAATTTAAATATAAAAAAAGAGGAGTTCAAAAACGAACTCCTCTTTTTTGTTTATATTTACAGCAAAATCAAGTAAATTTGTTACGATTCGATATAACATAGAATGCTTATGGTATCATGTAAATTTTTTATAATCTTTATTCTATTATTGCTTTCTGAGTCAATTTTTGCACAATATGATTTTAATGAAAATTGCAAAAAAGCTTATTTGGATATAATCAGTTTAAAGTTTAAAGATGGCAAAAAAATGATTGAAATTGAAAAATTTCAAAATCCGGAAAACAACATTCCTTATTTACTTGAAAATTATATTGATTTTTTAACAATAATTATTGGGGAAGAAGAAGTTACTTTTGAAAAATTAAAATCAAATAAATCTTTAAGAATAAATATCTTATCCGAAGGAGATAAATCATCTCCATATTATCGTTATTGTTTGGCTAATGTTTATCTTCAATGGGCTTTTGCAAGAATTAAATTCAGGGAATATTTTACTGCCGTGTTTGAAATTAATAAAGCATATCACTTGCTGGAGCAGAATCAAAAATTGTTTCCCGAATTTTTACCTAATTATATTGGATTAGGCTTGTTACATGCACTAATTGGAACTATTCCTGATAATTATAAATGGTTAACAGAATTGGCAGGTATGGATGGTTCAATCAATCAGGGAGTTAATGAATTAACGCTTGTGCTTGATTCAGCAACTGAAAATAGTAATTATGAGTATTTGAAACCCGAAAGTTTATTCTTTTTATCATTTATTGAACTTAATTTGAAGAGTAATAAAAAAGAAGCATTAAAATTAATGGATAGGTTTAAAAATTATGATAATGATAATTTGTTGGTTTGTTTTTCAAAAGCAAGTATTTTAAAACGAACTGGTAATAATGATAAAGCAATTGAAGTGCTTTTATCACGCCCTGAAAATAATAAATATTTTCCTTTTTTTTACCTTGATTACCTCACCGGACTTGCCAAGCTTAACAGGCTTGATAATGATGCCAGTAATTATTTTTTTAATTATATTCAAAACTTCAAAGGCAGTAATTATATTAAATCAGCGTATCAGAAAATTGCATGGTTTTATCTTGTCAAAAGTGATGAGAAAAAATATAAAGAATATATTTCAAGAGTTTTAAGAGTTGATAATAAGTCAATGGTTGATGCTGATAAGCAGGCAGTGATTGAAGCTGAATCAGATGAAATTCCGAATGTTTATCTTCTTAAGGCACGTTTACTTTTTGATGGCGGATACTATCAGAAAGCAATTGATGTTTTGAAGGAGGAAATTTCTAAGAATGATTTAAGATCCGAAAAAGATTCATTAGAATATAATTATCGTTTTGGGCGTATTTATCATGAATGGGGAAAAATTGAAGAAGCTATTTCGTATTATGATATTACTTTAATTTCAGGGGCCGGATTTCCTTATTATTTTGCTGCAAATTCTGCCCTTCAGTTAGGTTTGATTTACGAGAATAAACTGGAGTTTGATAAGGCAAAATACTATTACAAAAAATGTTTATCCCTAAAATTTAAAGAATACAAAACGAGTATCAGTCAGAAAGCAAAAGCAGGATTGAACAGGATTGAGAATCAGTATTAAATTAATAATGAAAAATTTTAACAGATATTATAATTGAACTTGGAAATAAGGGGAATACATACGGATTTCTTTCAGACATCGGGATACCATTTTTAAAGTCTTAATCCGAAAGTTAGTAAAAAATTGTTATTTGTAAAATCATTTTTAACCGGATTAACCACAATATCCGGAGTTCCGTAAAGATAATAATCTTCAGAAGATTTAGTAAGAACCCATGCAAAATCTATAAAGTAATATTTTTCTCTAAAACCTAATCCAAGTGAATATGAATTTTGTTTGCCATTGTTTATTCCGCTTTTAAATGGACTGCCATAAAATGCATAACCGCCTCTAAACCTAAGCCTGTCGTATCTCCATTCTGTTCCAACACGGATATTTCCTGTTGAAGTATATTTTCTATTGATATCGTCGTTTTCATTAAAGAAACCATAAGACTTTGAGCGAAGTCTTGCATCTGAATAGTTAACATATTCATAATCTGCACTTATAAGCCCGTATTGACCGATAATAAATGCTATACTTCCTATCGCACGCATTGGTGTAGTTAGGTCATAATCAAAAGTTCCGTACGGAGAACTTCTTACTTCGGTGAATCCATCGTCAAACTCCGATTTTATAGAAGTATTCCATTCATCGGTCAAATTTTTGTAATATGTAGGTGTATGAATAGCTGCTCCTATACGTACCCAGTCTGCTGCTCTAATTATCACACCGAATTTGAAATTAAAGCCTGTTCCACGTGTTTCCAGATCATCCCATAAAGTGAATTCCCTAAACTTATCATTAGGTAAAGTTGCGTTTGTTAATGCTGTTTCTCTATATGTAGAACGTTGAAAATAACGAATTGTAGGAAAACCGAAAGTAGCACCTATATATAATATGTCGTTGTAATTAGCTCCGAATGATAAAACCATTTCATTCATTGATCCCCAGTTTTCTATTGATTTTCTTTGAAGAATATCACCCGAAGGCGCTGCACTTTTATATGTTGTAGAACTACCGATAGTGTCAATCAGGTAAGTCCACCATGCCAAATTCAGGTCATAAGCATAATCATTGTATTTATCTTCTTCAATATCCCTGTAATATATTCCGTTAGCGTATTCGGCATATGTGTCAACAAGTGAGTTTTTTGAATTTACTCCTTCAATATATATACGATTGTTAAAATTATTAGTTCTGTTTAGTCCAAATCCGAATTGTACATTTTTCCAGCTACCTGCTTTTTTACTTTGACTAATATCTTGAGTTAATATTATTCCTGCGTTGCCTAAATTAAAATTAATTTTATTGTCTTCGCCTGTTTGTCCGTTATATGTTGAAGAGGTTCTTCCTATATAAATCGAGGGTGTAATTGTATATTCAGATCTTTTGTATAATCCAATACCTGCCGGATTTGTGCTTAGAACGGAGAAATCTGCTCCAAGTGCTCCGAAGGCACCGCACATTCCCATGTATCTGGCAGTTCCACCGAATGTTATTTTTGAATACCTTAGTGCATCTACTGAATTCTGAGATAATGCCGGTATTATCATTGCAATTATTAAGATTTTGGTTATAAGTATCCTTTTCATTATATATTCATGTTTTATTAATAAAGTTTATAAATCAATGTTTAATGCAGTAAATTATCTTCTCCTTCCGCCACTACTTGATCCTGACGAAGAACCCGAAGAACGTGAGCCTGAGCTTGATGATCTTGATGGAGAAGAATAACTACTGCTACTTGACCTTGAAGGTGAGGAATAACTCTTATTACTTGACCTTGATGGTGAGGAATAACTCTTACTACTTGATTTTGATGGTGCAGAGTAAGTTTTTTTATTTGACCTTGAAGGAGGCGAATAAGTGTTCGTATTTTTCTTTTGCGGAACATTGTAATTCCTTGAGTTATTTGTATTAGGCTTATTGTAAGTTTTTGGGTTGTTTACTTTGGGCCTGCTGTATTCCTGACTGGATTTCGGCTTCCTGTAATTAGGTGAATTATAAGTTTTCGGTTTAGAATATTTTTGCTGAGGTTTTACTTGCCTGCTTTCATTACCGGTATTACGGATTCTTTCAACTTTAGATTGTGCTGTTTTGGTATTTTCAGAAGGTTTTATTTTTCTAACTTCCTGCGATTGATTGCCTGCTGTTCTTTCACTTCGCTGGGAAGCTGGAGCAACACGGCTTGAACCTGATTGAGCAACTCTGCTTTTTCTTTCATCCCTAACATTAATATTAGATGCATCACGTGCTTTTCGTTCAGAAGCTAAAGCAGTTTCATATTTGTCTCCCAAGCCTTTTGCATTTCTTCCAACAGTTGTTCTGCTATTTGTACTTCCTCTGGAAGGTCTGTGCCCATAGTAATAGTTTGAGTTTTCGTCGTAGCTGTTATAGTAATAATATGGTCCCCAGCCGTAGTATCCATCCCAATATCCGTTCCAGTAGCCGTTGCAGTAGCTTCCGTATGGATAGCCGTAGCCATAATAATAGGGCCAATTCCAGTTATATCCGCCCCATCCCCATCCAAGTCCTACATAAATTGTTGGACCGTAAAAGAATGAAGGTCCCATGTAAACTTCAGGCCAAATCCAATTATAACCTAAATAAATGCTTGTTCCCCAGCTATATGGATTGTAGTTATACCAATACATGTTGGTATAATATGGATCATAATAGCTAAAGTTATGATTAGGTCCGTGAAATCTTCTTATACGTGCAGAATAACTATAATCATAATAATCATCATAATTGTAATCATCATAATAATAATTATTTGTTATATAAGATGTACTGTCAGGAGTAGTGATTATTTCAGTAGATGAATAGTACGGTTCATTTTCATATTCCGAATATTCACTTTCTTCAATATATTCACCATCGGAATAATCGGTGTCATATTCAAATTCAGCGCTTTCACTAACAGGTTTTGATGTGTAATATGATTGAGTTTTTACTTCTTTATCTTGGTTAGCCGGTACTTTTTTTGTTGTATAATAAACCTCATCATAAGTTGAAGCGGTCTTGTTTGATGAAGTACAGGCAGTAAATAAAAATAAAGAAGTTACAAATAAAGCAATTAAAGTTTTCATGATATTGTCCTCCATTGTAAATTTTATATTTATTATATGTGTTTTAGAATACATTATTATTAATTTTGCTGCTTATTAAAATTACATTTAAGAAATAAGCAAATACTATACCAAGATTTAATATGGCGAAAAATTTTCCAACCCGAGAAGAAAACTATTCACAATGGTATAATGATCTTGTGATTAAAGCTGATTTAGCCGAAAATTCATCAGTTAGAGGATGTATGGTTATAAAACCTTATGGCTTTGCTATTTGGGAAAAAATGCAGGCTGCTTTAGATAAGATGTTTAAGGATACAGGGCATCAGAATGCATATTTCCCGATATTTATTCCTAAGTCATTTTTTAATAAGGAAGCAAGTCATGTTAAAGGTTTTGCAAAAGAGTGTGCTGTTGTAACACATTACAGATTAAAACATTCTGAAGATGGTAAAGATATTGTTGTTGATGAGGATGCCAAACTTGAAGAAGAATTAATAATAAGGCCAACATCCGAAACTATTATCTGGGATACATATAAAAATTGGATTCAATCATACCGCGATTTACCGATACTGGTTAATCAATGGGCAAATGTGGTTCGTTGGGAGATGCGCACAAGATTGTTTTTAAGAACTACAGAATTTCTCTGGCAGGAAGGGCATACAGCTCATGCAACAAAAGAAGAAGCAGTTGAGGAAACCGAAAAGATATTAAATATATATGCTGATTTTGCCGAAAACTGGATGGCTGTTCCGGTGTTTAGAGGCACCAAGTCGCCAAATGAAAGATTTGCCGGAGCTATTGAAACTTATTGCATCGAAGCCTTAATGCAGGACGGAAAGGCTTTGCAGACAGGAACATCACATTTCTTAGGGCAAAATTTTGCAAAAGCTTTTGATGTAAAGTTCCTTACTAAAGAAAATAGACTGGAATATGTTTGGGCAACTTCCTGGGGCGTTTCAACACGCCTTATAGGTGCTTTAATAATGGCTCACTCTGATGATAACGGTTTGGTGCTTCCACCGAAATTAGCTCCAATACAGGTTGTAATTATTCCGATTTATAAGAAAAAAGAACACCTGGAACTTATATCTGAAAAAGCGAATCAAATGAAAAAATTATTAGAGGAAAAAGGAATTAGTGTAAAATATGATGACAGGGATACACACAAACCCGGCTGGAAATTTTCTGAATACGAATTCAAGGGTGTTCCTGTAAGATTGGTAATCGGACCAAGAGACCTGGAAAATGAAACTATTGAAGTTGCCCGTAGGGATACTCTTGAAAAAGAAGTTCTGAAAATTACTGATATTGAAAATAAAATTGAAAATTTATTAAAGCAAATACAATCAAACCTGTTTCAAAAAGCATTATCGTTCAGAGAAGATAATACCTTTATAATAGATACATGGGATGAATTTAAAGAAAGAATCAAAAAAGGAGGATTTATTCTGGCTCATTGGGATGGTACAACCGAAACCGAGCAAAAAATTAAAGATGAAACAAAAGCAACCATTCGTACTATTCCTATAGAAAATTTACCCAAAGAAGGAAAATGTATTTATACTGGCAAGCCTTCAAAACAAAGAGTTGTGTTCGCAAGAGCATACTAAAGGATAGTTTGACGTTTGATGTTTGACTCCGATACAGTCATACCCTTTTAAATATTGCTTCGCATTTCACAGGGTAAATTTCCTTACGGGGCAGGCGTTTGACGTTTTACAGACTATAGAATATTATTCAGCATGATAGTAAAAGAACTTCTTAGAAAAAGCTTAAATACACTGCATATTGATTTAACAAAAAATTTAAAATACGACCGTCTTACAAAACGTGTTATCTCTAAAGTTGTAAAATCCGGTTCAATATGTATTGATGTTGGTTGTCATAAAGGTGAAATTCTGGATTTGATTTTACAATATGCACCAAATGGAGGGCATTTTGTTTTTGAACCTTTACCTGAATTTTATAATAAACTAAAATTAAAATACTCAAAATTTAACAATATATTCCCTTACGCTTTAAGTGACCATGAAGGCGAAACCACATTTCAATTTGTTAAAAACGCACCTGCTTACAGCGGAATTTTAGTAAGGAAATATGACATTAAAAATCCGGAAATACAGGAAATTAAAGTACAGCTAAAAACCCTTGATAGTATTATCCCCGATTCTGTAAAAATTGATTTTATTAAAATTGATGTTGAAGGCGGAGAATTACCTGTTTTGAAAGGAGCAAAAAAAACCATTTTTAAAAAAAAACCAATTATTATTTTTGAGTGCGGTATCGGAGCAAGTGAATATTATGGAACCAAACCCGAAGACGTTTACGACTATTTAGTCAATGAACTTTCCGTAAATATTTCTTTATTGGATGATTGGTTAAAAAATAAACTTCCTTTAAAAAAAGATATTTTTTGTGAAATTTTTAAAAAAAACACAGAATATTATTTTATTGCACATCCTTAATTACTTATGCTAATCTAAAGTAAATTAATTTTTGTCTTTATCCAGAAATTCTTTAATGTTTTTAATGATCTTATTTGGCCCGGGAAATGTTTTCCAGTATTTTTCTTTATTCATTTCCGACCAGTGAATATGAGCATACCGGTATTGATATGTTTGTATCTGACAAAAAAGTACCAATGCTAAAATTAAAATTATGTAAAATTTTTGAATAAATCTATTCCTGATATTTTTGATAGCAATTCCAAGTAAAATCCCAAACAATGTATAATATTCAATATAAACCCTTGATGAAAAACTCCCACCATAATACCACTGACACCATGATGAAAGCAAATATGTTAAAATAAAAAGGAAAATAAATAAAAACCAAAACTGGTATTTACTGTATTTAAACAAAAAATATCCTCCTGTAAGCGATACGAATAATAATGGAGTATAAATAAATAATCCTTTGCGATAGCTGAATAAAATATTAATTATTTGAGGTTTCGTAAAATTGAATCCTTCGCCTTTATATGAATACACCCAAAAACTTCCGGTTTGAATTTTATAAATTATTAATTGAATTGAAATAATGGCAATGAAGATAAAAAAGCTTGTAATTATAATTTTATAATTTTTAATAGCTGCCTTGATTCCTCTTTTCAGGTTTTCAAAACTACCTGAGATAAAAGGAATAATCAGAAAGATGATTGCATTTGTAGGTCTTATCAAAATGATAATTCCCAGAAGGGCAGCAGAAATAATCAGATTCGGAGTTTTGTATGATATGAAATATTTCCTCATGAAATAAATGAACATAGTGATAAAAGCAAAGGAATAAACGTGCGACATTGATGGCTCGGAAACAGTGTAATGAAAAACATTAGTGCCGAAAACAATTGCTACAAGAATAATTGAGATGTGAATTTCGCTTATGTAATATGTTTTCAGGATTTTTTTTAAGAAAAATAAAGCAATGAATAAATAAAAAATAGTTGCGATATTGATAAAAATCAGGTAAAAAACCGAGTAACCATCCAGCGGAAAACCAAAAATAAAATTAAATAAATGTCCAAGCCCAAAAAAAGGAATTTGTGCAATTGATGTTCCTATATAATACTTGTTAATTACATTATTATTATGGCTGCATCTGTAGTCATTTTTGAGATTAGGAGATAATGTTGTGTCGCTGCTTACTTCCTCAAAAAACCCGAAGTTAAGGTCGTTATAAATAAATATTGCCGGCAGGTAAGCATAATAACCGTTTCCATCTGTTTTGATAATTCCTTCCCAGCGATTATTACCCCAGTTTAAATTTGAGGAAACCCAAATTACAATAATTAATATTAATGGTATTGTAAGTTTATAATAATTTCCTTTTCTTAAAAGTGACTTAAGGGCTTTCATTTTAGTCGTGTTCATTTATTGTTTTTAAAAGTAAGGATTTACTAAGAGGATACTTTTTTATAATTACATGATTATGGTCCTTTATTGTTTCATAATCTTTTTCCAGAATGTAATAGTAGTCAAAATTATTTTCAAATCCATCCCTGTTAACTTTATTGAGCCATTTGAGGTTTTTTGTTTTCCTGTAAAAGTTTATTGTTGGTTCAAACAACCAGTTTATTCCGAGTTTAACTGTTTGATTTTCTTTTTGCGCTTGAATTACTTCTTTTTCCAAATCAATAATCATTTCATTAGTCCGGGCATCATATTTCCAATCCAAAGTAAATGAAACACTCATAGTATGAAATAAATGATAAGATAATGCTGTAATAAGAAAAATAATAAAAAGATAAGGTAATAATTTTACTATTTTGATTTTAATTAAAAAATGTAATGCGAATATTGTTGTAAGCCAAAATAATGGAATGTAAAACAATGCAGTACGATGTGTCAGGAATTCATTTTCAAATAAGTAGTTTTGGATGATGGTCGAAAAGGCTGAAATAAATAGAATAAGTAAAAAAATTAACGACGGAGTTTTTGTGATATAGAATTTATTTTTGAAAAATTCAGTTATTGAAACGATTAAGGCAATTACCAGGATTATTGAAATTATTGAATAAGAGTATGAATAAAAATGAGCCCCATAAACTTGAAAATAATTTGAACTGCTAAGAAGCGAACCGATTGTATCTTCCCAAAATGATATTTTACCTCCAAAAAGATTATCACCTTTTACAATTTTTCTAATAGGTTCGTATAAAATTATTCCAAGAATTATTGTTGCTGCAAGAGGGATAATATTTTTTTTGAATAAATACCACGGTATTTTTTTTAGTTGGATTTTATTTTTTATGCTTTTATTTAATAAACAAATAATATAAACAACCCAAATAGCTAAATAATAATTAAGTAGTGTGAAATTGCTTAAAACAGCAAGAATACCAAAAATAAAAGTCAATCTGAGATGTTTGGATGCATTGCTATCAAGCCATTTCAAAAAGTAATAAATACTGATTATCATCATTGAAACGCTTAAACCATATCCACGTGCAAGTGCAAAGAAGTCAAGCAGGAAAGGATTGAAATTTAAAATAATGAAGCCTGTTACAAGAAGAAATGGATTTTTTAATTTTTTTAAAATCAGTATGCAGAAAATTATATATAGTAAGTATCCCAATAAATTTGTAAGCCGTAATACAAGTTCACTGGATCCGAAAAGTGACTCAAAAAATTTCATACCCAAGGTGTTAAGTATATGGTTATTCGGCAAAACGGGGCCGACATTGTATGAAATAATTTCCATCACCGAACCATGAATATAGCGGGTATAAGTATAACTTTCATCATGTGTAAACGACATATTATAAGCCCTATACGATGTATAAGAAAAAAGGGAAAGAGCAATAATAATGACTATTACTAAATCAATATTTCTTATTATTTGCTTTAATTGTTTTAACATCTTTGTATAATTAATCAAGTTTTATTAATCTTCCTTCACCTGTT
>Ga0265594_1001620_pt1 | contig 17308 bp, 10 predicted proteins | sample saktaG_11_FD_190147 | JGI IMG/M metagenome (GOLD analysis project Ga0265594, IMG submission 190147) | Saline water microbial communities from Sakinaw Lake, British Columbia, Canada - sak_2011_5_24_80m | ecosystem: Environmental > Aquatic > Non-marine Saline and Alkaline > Saline ... | reverse complement strand
GGGGTCGGGGTCGGTATCGGTATCGGGGTCGAAAACCCTTTGTTTTGTCGATACCGATACCGACCCCGACCCCGACGCCGATGGTTACATCTCCATATTGAGAATTGCTGGGGGCCCTGCGCTTTGGCTTGCCGCGGGAGCAAAGTCCGGTTAAAATGGCGCCTCATTTAGTTCAAGCACGGTTATGTGAACCCTAGGACTGTTATGACGACAGACGTTTTTTTCGATCTCCTTCCGAGACGCGGCCCCTTTTTCCGCCGGATCGACTGGGCGGCATTCTGGACGGCGACGCTCGTCTCGTTTGGGGTCTACTTTCTCACCCTGGGGCCTTCGGTGACGTTGGAGGACTCGGGTGAGCTTGCGGTGGCGGGCGATTATCTGGGTGTGCCCCATCCGCCGGGTTATCCGATCTGGACGATTTGCGCCTGGGTGTTCGCACGGATCTTCGAATGGGTGACGTTCCGCGGGCAGCCGACGCCAGCGTGGAGCATTGCGCTCATGTCTGCGTTTTTTGGCGCGCTGGCGTCCGGATTCACGGCGATGTTGATCACGCGTTCCGCCTCCGATATTCTGAAAGACTCCCATCAAGATCTTCATGCCGCGACGGGGCGGCGCGAGGGGTGGTTCTGTTGGGCCGGCGGCGTGTCGGCGAGTCTGATTTTTGCATTCAGTCCGGTGATGTGGTCACAGGCGACGATTGTCGAAGTCTATTCGCTTAACGCGTTCTTTCTGATGTTGATCTTCTTGATGACGTATCGCTGGATGCGGCGTCCGTCGGACACCGTGCTCTGGATCACGGCGTTCGTATTCGGGCTCGGGCTGACCAACTATCAGGTGTTGCTGCTGGCGGCAGTGCCGCTGGTGATCGTGATCGTCCTGCGCGATGTGGCGCTGTTCCGCGATTTTCTGATGACGGGGATACCGGTGTTGCTGACGGCGCACGTTCTGAAACTGGGCGCGATGATGCCGATGCCGGGATTTGCCAAGCTCGAACCAGTGGTCGGCAAGCAGGTTATGGCGCCGTCGGGGGGACTGCTCATCGCCGGTTTGGCGGTGGTGCTGGCGGGATTTGTCGCGGCGCTGGCCTTGCACCGGCGGGACCCGGCCACGGCGCGCGGACGCAACCGCCGCAATGCGGTGCCCGCGGTGTTGTTTGGGGCGGGGCTGTTGTGCCTGGTGGTGGCCGGCATGGTGACCCATTCCCTGCAGGTGCCGGGCGAGTTTGCGCCCCGGGTCGCGCCGTTGCGTTATTTGTGGATCGGCATTCTGACGGTGGGTGTGGTGACGTGTTCGGCGCTGGCCGGTTTTGCCAAGCGCGACCGCTGGTCTGAACGGTGGGTTGCCGTGCCGTTGGCCCTGGCGGTCGGGGTGCTGCTGGTTTTGTTCGCGGTGCTTTCCAACCTGCCCGCCGCGCCTGTGCTGCAAGCCGCACCGGGGCAGCCGGTGTTTTCCTGGGCACTGCCGACACTTGTCTTTCTGGGTGGCTGCGGCATCCTGTTTGTACTGGGCGCGACCATTCCCCGGGGGATCTTCTACGCGCTGGCGGTGCTGGCGGTGCAGGCGGCGTTGTTCGGCCTGGTGCGCAAGGGGGCGCTGCTGGGGCTGACCCATCCGACGACCTGGTGGTTTCAGGCGCCGCTGTGGTGGAATTTCGGTGTGCTGGGGCTGGCCTGGTTGCTGTTGCCGCATGGCCGGCTCGCGGCGCTGTCCCTCTTTTTTGCCGAATTGGGGATCTCATTCTACATTTACATGCCGATCGTTTCCGATCTGCGCAACCCGCCGATGAACTGGGGCTATCCACGGACCTGGGAGGGCTTCAAGCATGCGATCACCCGGGGCCAATACGAGAAGATCGTTCCGTCGACATCCCGGATATTGCCGCAGTTGGGATCCTATTTTACCGACTTGCGGGTGCAGTTCACCCTGCTGATTGCGCCGCTGGGGTTCCTGCCGTTTGCCGCGTGGCAGGTGCGCGGACCGGCGTGGCGGCGCACCCGGGGATGGGGTGTCTGTCTGGCGGCACTGGCCGGCGCGGCGGTCGTCTGGTTTATCAGCCTTCAGGCGTGGATGCCGCAAGAGGTCAAATTTGCGTGGCTGCCGGGGTTGGCGGCCAAAGCCGTTCCGCTGGGCAGCTTGCTGCGGGGAGTGGCGCTCGCAGGGCTGATGTTGTCGTTCGCGGGTGCGCTGGCCGCTGGCGTGAAGGTGTTGCACGCGGCGATCGGTCTGTTCGTGCTTTCGTTGCCGTTCGTGGTGCTGGCAAGTGTGCCGCAGGTCGAGCGGATTTTTGATGTGACGCGGTTCGACAAGCTCATGCTGGCCGGCATCTTGATGCTGTCGGCGGTCGGCGGTGGCGTGTTGGCGCTCTCGCAGGTGGACGAGCGGCTGGTCCAGACGTGGCGTTCGGGCGGCCGGTCTGAACGCTTCACGCTCGGCGTGATCGGCGCCTTCGTGATCGTGGCTTGTTTTGGCTTCTTCGGATTGCTGGTTGAGATGGGCAAGCGTCCGCTGGCGGCGGTGTTCCACATTGTGGCGCTGGCGATTGTCGTCGCGGCGCTGGCCTGGGGACGGCGTGTGTTGGCCGGCAAGCGTGATTTGCGCTGTGCGATGGGCGCAGTGACCCAGCAATGGTTGATCGCCACCGTGGCGGCATTTCTCATGATGAGCGTGCTGCTGATCGTGCTGGCCAACCCGAAGGGGGACTTGCAGGATGCGTTCATCCAGAAGGTCAAGTTCATCTCGTCCCACGGCCTGTTCGCCCTGTGGATCGGGTACGGCTTGGTGTTCGGGTTGGCGGTATTGGACGCGCTGCTGACGGCGGCGTTGAACTGGATGCGGCCGCCGACTTCCGAACCGGCGGGGGCGTCGTCGCGTCTGCTGTCGCGCGCGATCATGACGGGCGCCGTGGTGGTGACGCTGGCGCTTGCGGCCATACCGGTTTACCGCAATTATACGGACGATCAGTTGGTGTTCGAATTTGGTTCCGCAGAACAGAACGGACATGACTACGGGTGGCAATTCGGTAATTACCAATTGCGCGGCGCGGCGGCGATCACCGAGGAATTGATCGCGGAGGAGGAGCCGCTGCCCGATCCGCTCTTCCCGCCCGCGATGGAGCCGAACGCGGTCTTTTACGGCGGCACCGACCCCGGGCGGTTCGTGCCGACCTACATGATCTATTCGGCCCGGGTGCGCCCCGATGTCTTCCTGATCACCCAGAATGCGTTGGCCGACAACACGTACATGGCCACGATGCGGGCCTTGTACGCGGATCTCATCTGGATGCCGACGCCGGCCGATAGCGCGAATGCCTTCCGTATCTATGTGGACGAGGTCAATTCGGGTAAGCGGCCGCGGAATGCGGAGCTGGTGATTCAGAACGGCCGCGTGCAGGTAAGCGGGGCCCTCGGGGTGATGGAGATCAACGGCATTCTGTGTGAGATGATCTGGCGCAACAACAACTTCCGCCACGCGTTCTATGTCGAGGAGAGCTACGTCATTCCGTGGATGTATCCTTACTTCACCCCGCATGGCCTGATCATGAAGCTCAACAACGAGCAGGGCCCGATTGCGCAGGATGTGGTCACCGCCGATCTGGATTTTTGGGACTGGTATTGGCGCCGGCTCACCCGGGACACCCGCTATCGCCGCGACGTGGTGGCCCAGAAGTCATTCTCCAAGTTGCGCGGCGCCATTGGCGGGCTCTACGTGGCGCACGGTCGGATGCGCGAGAGCGAGCAGGCGTTTCAGGAGTCGCGCATCCTCTATCCGCCCAGCCCCGAGGGGAGTTTCCGGCTGGCACAGGAGGTCCTGCTGCGGCAGGGGCGAACGCACGACGCGCTGGATGTGATCAACGCGTTTGTGCGGCTCGATCCCAACAACGACCGGGGCGTTTCGTTCCGTGACACGGTCGCCCATTATGACACGATGGAGCGCCGTCTGCGTGAATTGCTGGCCGTGGCGCAGCAGGGCGCCACGATCCCGTTGGAGCATACGCTGGAAATCGCCAAGTGTTACCGCGAACTGGGAAATGTCGAACAGTCGGCGCGGGTGCTGGAGTCGCTCGCGGGCGCGGAAGGGTTGCCGTTGCCTGTCATGCTGGATGTGGCCGTCCAGCTTGCCCAAAGCCGGAAGGCAGGGGCCGCAGCACACTTGCTGGACCGGTTGATGGCGCAACCGCTGCCGCCGGATTTCCCGCTGGACGGGTTCATTCAAATCGCCCAGTCCTATGACATCTGCGGCCAGCCGGGCAAGATGGTCGTGCCGGTGTCGCGCTATTTGCAGGCGCGTCCGGGCGATTGGCGCGTGTGGATCATGCTGGCTTCGGTTTACCAGAAGCTGCAGAAGACGGAACAGGCGCTCGGATGCCTGCGCCGGGCGCAAGAGAACGGACGCGCGCAGGCCATGCAGGCGGCGCATCAGATTCCGGGGTTGCAACCGCTGGTCGAACAGCTCGCGCAACAAAGCCGGAGTGCGGCAGGCTTGGGGTGGCCGGGCTTACCGAAGTAGTGTTCCGGGTGCTGTCGTTCGTGAGGGGCCGTCCTGCCATGCTCCGACAATTTATCGACACCGCGCGACTGATTTCAGCGGGCTGCGTATTGGATCGGGACGCGTCGCACCACGTGCTCCGGGTGATGCGCGTGACGCCGGGCGACGTGATCGAGGGCTTTGACGGGGCGGGGCTGGTGCGGCCATTGCGTGTGGTCCGGGTGACCCGGAACGAGGTCGAACTGGAGCCTGCGGGCGACAGTGTCACCCGGTTGCGGCCGGCCTGCGCGCTGACGCTCTTCGTCTGCATCAGCAAGGGGAGCCGGATGGATTGGACCGTTGAAAAGGCGGTCGAAACCGGCGCGTCGCGCATCGTGCCGGTTCTTTCCTCCCGGACGGTGGTGCGGCTTGACGCACAGGACGGCATCGAGAAGCAGATGCGGTGGGAACGAATCGCACGCGAGGCGGCCCGGCAATGCGGCGCGGCGTGGGTGACGCGCATCGAACCGCCGCTGCCGTTTGAGGCCAGTGTGGCGCTCTTGGTCGAGTCCGCGCCGGTGTTGGTCGGTGCGCTGCGTCCCAACACTCCCCGGTTGCGCGATGCATTGGCTGCTTTTTCGGATCGACCTGTCCGGGCCGGCTGGTTCGTCGGCCCCGAGGGCGATTTTACCCCCGATGAGTTGGATCGGCTGATCGCCGCCGGCGCCATTCCGGTCGATCTGGGCGGCCTGGTGTTGCGCGCCGAAACAGCCGCTCTTTACGGGCTGTGCGTGCTTGGCAACCGGTGGTTGTGATCAGTGCTTCTTCCGGAGCGTGTCACGGTTGGCAAAGAAGGTCTCGGCCGCCTTGCGCATCCGTTCAGCGTCGGGGAAGTTGGACGGTTCGCAGGCGTCACGGAAATCCTCGAGATGCTTCCGTTGTTTGGACGAGAGGTGGGCCGGAACCTCAATCATGATGCGGACGTTCAGATCGCCGGTACCGCGTCCCTCGATGCTGGGGACGCCTTTGTCGCGCAGGCGGAACACCTTTCCGTTGGGGGTGCCGGGCGGAAGCCGGATCTCGGCAAAGCCTTCGGGCGTCGGCACTTTGACGGTGCCGCCGAGGGCGGCGTCGGTCGGTGAAATCGGGACGATGCAGGTGAGATCATCTCCCTGCCGTTCAAACAGGGCATGATCCCGCACGTGCAGCACGACGTAGAGGTCGCCCGAGCCGCCGCCGCGGAGCCCCCCCTCGCCTTTTCCGGGGAGCCTGAGCCGCGAGCCGGTCTCGACGCCGCGCGGGATGCGCAGGGAGAGCTTGCGGCGTGTCTTCATACGTCCGGAACCGTTGCACTTCGTACAGGGGTTGCGGATCATGGTTCCTTCGCCATTGCACACGGGGCAGGGCTGGCGGATCTGGAAAAAGCCGCCGCCTGCCACGACGAAGCCGTGGCCGCCACACTGGCGGCAGGTCTCCCGTTTCGCCCCGGCGGCTGCCCCGGTTCCCTGGCACAGGTCGCAGCCGTCATTCACCGGGATGTCGATGTCGCGCTCGGATCCGAACACCGACTCTTCGAGATCGATCTCAAGGTCAAAGCGGAGGTCATTGCCGCGTTCCTCCCCAGTGCGCGAGCGGCGGGAACTGCGGCCGCCAAACATGTTGCCGAACACCCCTTCGCCGCCGCCGAACAGATTGCCGAGGATGTCCTCGATGTCGGACATGTGCGTGAAGTCGCGGCCGAAGTCAAAGCCGCCGGGGCCGAACGTCGACTTCATCCCCTCGTGGCCGAACTGGTCGTACTGGCGTCGCTTCTTGTCGTCGCTCAGCACCTCGTAAGCCTCGGAGACCTCGCGGAACTTGACCTCGGCCTCTTTGTTGTCGGGATTGCGGTCGGGATGGTACTGCATGGCCAATTTGCGATAGGCCTTCTTGATGTCGTCGGCGGAAGCGGCCTTCCCGATTCCCAGCACCTCGTAATAATCACGTTTCGCAGCCATGTCCAGTATCCGGGGTTCGGCGTTCAGTCAGGAGTTGGCGCATCGGCCGGGGCCGTTGCGGGAGTGGCCGGCCCGGACGATAGCATCACCTGGGCGGGACGGATGAAGCGGCCCGCGAGGCTCCAGCCCTTGCGAAGCTGGAAGACGACATGTCCGGCCGGGGAGGCGTCGGAGGGCATCTCGCTGAGCGCCTCGTGCCGGGCGGGGTCGAACGGTTGTCCGACCGCATCCTCCGGTTTGGCGTCAAACTTGGCCAACGCGGCGTGGAGCTGGTCGGAAACCATGCGCACGCCCGCAACAAAGGGGTCGTCGGGGTCGGCTGCAGCGGCCAGCGCGAGGTCGAAATGGTCGATCACGGGGAGTAGTTCGATGATCAGCGCCTCGGTGGCCCGCTTGACCACTTCCTCGCGTTCGCGCACGTGACGTTTTCGGACGTTATCGAAGTCGGCCAGCAGACGGGCATAGCGGTCTTTTGCGGTTGCCAGTTCGGTCTCGAGCGGGTTGGCTGGCGGCGCCTCTCCCTCGATCGCTGCCGCCGCGACAGACTCCTCTGCCGGAACGGCCGCAGGCGGGGTCGGCTCCTGGCCGCCCGCCGCGCCGGACCCGGGCGTGTTCTCATCTTGGGCTGCCCTCGGTTCGTGTTCCTGATGCTTCTTCTTCGACGAAAACATGGTGATCCTGGTTCTCCTGAATCCGAATGGCGTGCGACCCATTCGGTTGTCGACATAAAGGCCCAACATGATACGGTGAATCGCGCGAGGCGTCAATCCCGCAAACAGGTCATGATCGTTGAATCTGCAAGCGGTGTTTGCGCAAGACGAAGCTGGTGGGCGTTCCGGTCGGTTTGGCTCGCAGAAGGGCGTTGGGACGTTCGCCGCCCCAGACCTGCATGGCGACCGGCACCGCCCGGTCATACACCTGTTCGAGCATCTCGCGAAAACGCTCTTGTCCGCGCCAAAACGGCATCGGACCGAGGCGGGTGAGAAGCGGAGCCGGCACGGTCCGGCCGGGCGGGGGCCCAAAGGTTTCGGCGGGCGTCCAGCGGTCGCCCCAGAACGCGGCGGCGTCCGCAGCCGGCTCGCACGGCCGGTCGGGTTCGGGAGCGGGCGGTTGGAGACCGCCGCTGGCGGGGCGGACGCGTACCGCCGGAATCAGATCGCTGCGGTTGATGCCGCGCAAATCGAGCAGAAGCATGGGCTCGCGTTCGACGGCCTCGCCCAAGAGAAACAGGACGGCAGCCGCATGTTTGCACGGCTTCGACCAATCGGGGCAGGTGCATTGGCAGGTCCAGTCGCCGCGTCGCTCGGGAAACAGCGGTACCCCCGCGTTGCGGAAGAGCGCCTCCAGCTCGACGGGCAGGTCATTGACCAGAAGCCGCCCGAGCCAGGCGGGGTGTGCGCCGAGCGCGGCCGCGAGGTCGCCACGGTCGCCATCGGCCAGCGTGCGGAACGTGAGAGACACCCGGTACGGCTCTGGGGAACCGCCCTGCACCACGGCCCCAACCGCCCCCTCGCCCAGGGTCAGCGCCGCGACTTGCCCGGCTACCGCATACTGGCGGCCCCGGCCCAGCCGGGCACCCAGCCGCAATCCCTCCAGCATCAGCATCCAGCGCCGCCCCCACCACGTACGGCTGTGGTTGCTCCGCGTCCCCTGCGCCCGGATGCCTCCTCGCACCGCCAGCGGCACCCGCGGCTCGTGTTGTTTTTTGCGTTTGCTCATGGCGCCCATTCTCCGACGGCGTCCTGCGACAGCGACAGCACGTCGCGCAAGTCGGTGTCGTTGAGTTCCGTGAGCCACGTATCGCCGCTCACGACCAGATCATCGGCAAGCGCCGTCTTTTCCCGGATCATCGCCTCGATTCGATCTTCGATGGTGCCGCCGCACACAAACTTATGCACCATCACGTCGCGGGTCTGTCCGATCCGGAACGCACGGTCGGTCGCCTGGTTCTCCACCGCCGGATTCCACCAGCGGTCAAAATGAAACACGTGGTTGGCCCGGGTCAGGTTGAGCCCGGTGCCCCCGGCCTTCAGGGAGAGGACGAAGACGGCCGCTCCAGCATGGGCTTGGAACGCCGCCACTTGCGCGTCGCGTTGCGCGCGCGTCGTGCCGCCATGCAGGAAGGGGACAAAGCAACCGAACTCCTGTTGCAGGTGCCGCTGCAGCAATGCTCCCATCGTCGCGTACTGGGTAAAGACCAGCGCCGCATCGCCCGCCGCGACCACTTCTTCGATCATCTCGCGTAACCGGTCCAGCTTGCCCGAACGTCCGCCCAGATCGCCGTCTTCACCCAGGAAATGGGCGGGGTGGTTGCACACTTGTTTCAGGCGGGTGATCGAGGCCAGCACCAGGCCGCACCGGCCGATCCCGGTTGCGCCGTTTTTCAGCGCGGCACTGAGTTCGTCCAGCACCCCCTGGTAGAGCGCGGCCTGTTCGCGCGTCAGCGTGCAGTAGACCGACGCCTCCCGCTTTTCGGGCAGGTCGCGGATGATGTCGCGGTCGGTCTTGAGCCGCCGCAGCACAAACGGTGCGGTCATCTGCCGCAGCCGGTCGCGCGCCGTCAAATCGATTCCGGTCTTGATCGGCAGGGCGAAGGTTTCGCGGAACGCCGTGCGCGCCCCGAGCAGCCCGGGGTTGAGAAAATCCATGATGGACCACAAATCACCAACCTGGTTTTCAACCGGCGTGCCGGTCAGCGCGATGCGGTAATCGGCTTGCAGCGCACGCGCCGCCTGAGCCTGCCGCGTGTCGGGGTTCTTGATATTCTGCGCCTCGTCGAGGATGATGCCTGCCCACGCGGTCTGCCGGATGCTGCCGTAGTCGCGGTACAGGAGGTTGTAACTCGTGACGACGATTCCCGCCGCCGCCGCTTCTTCGGCGAACGTGCCGGACACGCTGCGGCTTGCGCCGTGGTGAACATGCACCGGCACGTCAGGGACAAAACGGGCCGCCTCGCGTGCCCAGTTGGTGAGCACGGAGGTCGGGCACACCAGCAGCACCGGCCGGCGTTCGCCGCGTTCCCGCTCCCGGGCGATCAGCGCCAGCGCCTGGATCGTTTTGCCCAGTCCCATGTCGTCCGCCAAACAGGCACCCAAGCCCCATTGCCGCAAAAATGCCAGCCACGCGTAGCCCCGCTCCTGATAGGGGCGCAACGTGCCGCAGAAACCCGCCGGCGGCGGGAGCGGTTCGAGCGCGGTTTCGCCGTTGAGCCGGCGCATGAGCTGGCCCAGCCACCCCTCCGCCTCGACACCCGCGACCGCCAATCCGTGGGCGTCTCTGTCGATGCCCAGCATCATGCGGATGATATCGTTCGCCGCACGCGCCTCGCGCACCTGTTTCTGCCACAGCCGCAGCGCCTCGTTGACCTGCCCGCGATTGATCTCGATCCAGCGGTTGTGGAAACGGACGAGCGCGTCGCCGGCTTCGGCGAGACGGGCCAGATCCTCGGCGGTTACCGGCTCGCCGCCGATGGCGATCTGCCAGTCGACGTCCACCAGAGACGCCAGGGTGAATGAACCTGCGACGGGCGCGCCTTCCGCAGCGACCCGGGCGACCACCTGAATATGAGACGCGCCCCCCTGCCACCATGCCGGCAGTCGCACGCTGAAGCCGGCGGCTTGAAGCATGGGCGCGTCGTTGCGCATAAAGTGGTGGGCATGGTCTGTCGTCAGGGTCGTTCCCGTCTCACCCGCGTGACCGGTGGCCACGCTGGGTGTGATCAGCGCCGCCTGACCGAGTGCCGTGAGGAGTCCTTCGCGCCCGGCCGCATCCAGTCGGTTGTCGTGCCACGCCTGCTCCCAGTCGACCCGCTCTTCCCCTTCCCCCGCTGGGTCGGACTGGGGCAATCCCTCCACGCGGTAGCGCAACGACCAGAGGGCGTTCTCCCGCTCCGGCTCCTGCAATTCAAAACAGAGGTGCAGGGGGGAGCGGCTTTCGAGATCGACCGGTCGGCGCCAGCGTGCGACCTCTTCGGCGAGCGCGGCGATTTCGGCACGGCTTTCCCAGCGAATGGTGCGGGTGTCTCCGCGCAAGGAGGCCCCCCAGGCGTCGTGCGCGCTGAACGAGCGTCCCCGATCCGCATGGGCACGCGACAGGGTTGTCACCGCCGCCAGCCGCACCAGCCGGTCCACGGCCTCGTCGAAGAAGGCGGCGGCTCCTGTCCGCAGGGCATCGCCGCGCGGGGGCGTCGCCGCATCGGCCGTGAGGCAAGCCGCCGCTCCCGGCAGACGCGCCACGAGCGCATCGAATCGCCGCACCTCGCCCCGGGCGAATGCGGGTTGCCATCGGGATTCGTAGCCGGTATCGGCCAGGACCGCCGCCACCGTTCCCGTATCGTCCGCCGTCTCCGGTGTCCCGTGCGGCGCGGAAGCAGGCCCGGCGTCAAATTCACGCAACCCCGGCAGGACCTGCCGGCGCGCCACGACGGCGCCAGCCATGCGGAATAGATCGCTCCAGGCGCCCACATCGGAGCCGGCCATCACCCCCGGTGCGAGGCGTCTGCCTTCAGCCGTGGCGCCCAGCACCAGGAAGAGCTCATGCACCTGCAACGGAAGCGCCCACACCCGCCGCGGGACCGGCGCCGACCGCTCCGGTCCGCTGCGACGCAGCCAGTGACGGGACGAGAGGATGTGTCTGTCGGTGGCGGGAAGCCACGCGATGCGGATCTGACCGTCGGTCACGACACGTGCCGCCGCTCCGCCCGTTTCAAATGCCGCCAGGGCCTTGGCCAGCGCATCACGGTCACAGCCCCACGGCTTCGGTTCGTCCGCGACGTGCGGATGTGGCGCTCGGATACCGTGCGGGTCTGCCGGGGTTTTGTCGCTGTCTCCACGCACGCCCCTGCCGACCTCAGGGGTTTCCTCCCCCCAAAGCAACCATTCCCCCGCCAGCCACGAACCGTGAATAACAACCATCGCGTGCCTATTGTGAAAGTTCTAGCCCGCTTCTGACGGGCCTTCTGCTTTCCTGTCTTTCAGCCCGTAGACTTGTTTAGGATCTTTTGTTTGCTAGTCTAACATTTTCCTGCTCGCCTCGCTATACCGAATGAGCAGATCTTAATAGAGCCGCACCTTTTGCGGTCGGGGAGGACCCGACCCTCCGAATGAAACAGAAATGCCGTTTCGACGTCTGGAGGGCCGGCTTCCATGCCGGTCACTCGTCGAACGGAATTAAAATGGACAGGCTCTGATCAGGAGACCGCCGGGGCTGGCGCCTAAGCGGTCTCCAGCAGCTTGCGGGCGTGTTCAAGCGTCACGGAGGTCAGATCCTTGCCGCCGAGCATGCGGGCGATTTCCTCCGCCCGCGCTTCACCGGCCACGGGCGCGATGCGGGTGAGGGTCCGTTTTTTCTGGACGACCTTGCTCACCACAAAATGCGCGTCGCCGAAGACGGCGACCTGCGGCAAGTGGGTGATGCAGAGGACCTGATGGTTGGCGGAGACGGTCCGTAACTTGCGGCCGACGGCATGGCCCACTTCACCGCCGATGTTGGAGTCAATTTCGTCGAACACGAGCACCGGAATCCGATCGTGCTTGGCCAGAACCGCCTTGACGGCGAGCATGACGCGGGCGATCTCGCCACTCGATGCGATGTCGCGCAGGGCGCGCATCGGCTCGCCCGGGTTGGGTGCGAAACCGAAGGAGACGGCATCCGCACCGTCGGGGCGGGGCGGAACGGGTGTGACGTCGACGCCGAACCCGGCACGGAGGAAGCCGAGGTCGCGCAGCTCCTGGGTGATCGCCTTGGCGAGGCTGCCCGACGCGGTCGTGCGGACCTTGGAGAGGCGTGCGGCCTGGACGTCGCGGGTCGTGACGGCAGCGGCGATTTCAGCGTCGATGGACGCGAGCCGCTCGTCACGCGCGGCGAGGTCGTCAAGCCGGTCGCGGCTGGTCTGCATCCGGTTCAGCACGTCCTGGACGGAGGGTCCGTACTTACGCTTGAGTTTTTGCACCCGCGCCATCCGCTCCTCGAGTTGCTGGAGGCGGCCGGGATCGGCGACAATCCGCTGCAGACGGTCGGCGACGGTGTGGGCCAGTTCCTGCACCTGGGTGGTGGCGGACTGCAATTCCCCCCGCCAGGCGTCGGCTTCGGGGAGGATCCGGGTCAGGTCGCGGAGGCTGTGCTGCAGGGCTGCGAGCGTATCGAATGCGGAGGCCTCGCCGTCGGTGAGACCCGTGAGAATGGCATTGCCCGACAGCAGGATCGCTTCGGCATTGGCCGCTTCGGCGTGATCGCGGATCAGGTCGGCCTCATCTGCCGGAGTGAGGGCGGCGGCGGCGATTTCGTCGACGATGAACCGCAGCCGGTCGGTTTCGGCGGCGATGTCGGCGCCGCCGCCGATGAGTTCGGTGCGGCGGCGTTCGAGCAGGGCGAGGGCGCGCCAGGTTTCGGTATAGGCGGCGCGGGCCGGTTGACAGCGGCCGAAGCTGTCGAGCAGGTCAAGCTGGAAGGCGGGGTCGAGGAGTGACTGGTGGTCGTTGGGCCCATGGATGTCGACCAACAAGGCGCCGATGCGACGGAGGGTCTGGACGGTGACCGGGGCGTCATTGAGCAGGCAGCGACCCGCGCCGGCCGCCGCGACGGTGCGGCGGATGATGAGCTGCCCCTCCTCGCAGGGCGGAAGGCCCGCGTCGGCGAGTTGGGCGTCGACGGCCGCCGACGCATCCAGGGTAAAGATCGCTTCAACCTGGGCTTCGACCGCGCCGCTACGAACCAATGACTTGTCGGCGCGACCGCCCAGGACCAGGTCGAGTGCGCCCATCAGAATCGATTTACCCGCGCCGGTCTCGCCGGTAATGATATTCAATCCGCCGCCCGGGGAGACGGCCGCGTCCTCGACGATCGCCAGGTTGCAGACACGCAGATGGTTCAGCATGGACAGGCCATTCTTCTTTTAGTCTCGAAGTTCGGGTAGCGCATAGGCGGTGGGCCCGGCCTGGATCTGCTTGAGAGAGACGTCGAGCCGCTCCAATCGCGCGAAGATGCCCCATGCGGCGCCGTTGTGGGTGCCGAGTGCGATGATCAGTTCGTGCTCGCCCGTGCCGGCGCGGACGCGGGGCTGTCCCTTATCCGGGTACGCGGGGTTGGTTCCGTTCGAATCATGGAAGATGGGCGAGCCGTCCATCCAGGCCTTGACCGGGCCGTCGTAGCCGAGCAGGAGTGCCAGACGCATCGGGTGCGCACAGGAGAACCGGAAGGCGTAATAGACCGTGGCATCGCATTCGCCACAGCGGCTGATTTCGGGGTGCAGGTTGCAGAACGTCTCGTCGAAGGTTCGTTTTGTCAACTGCAGGACATTCAAGTCGTCCGGATAGCGCAGTTCGCCGAGATTTCCGGAGCCCGGTTGGATTGTGCTGACCCTGAGTTCACGGACAAAGGGTGTGAGCGCGCGGGTCCGGCCCATCGGGATCGGACCGAAGACGGGCAGGGGGCGTCCGGCTGCGTCGGTGAGGGTGCAGACCGGATTGGTCCCGTAGCCGTAGTAGAGGCTTGCGCCTGCGAGATCGCCAGGCGCGAGCGTGGTGCGGATGTATGCGTGCGCGCCATCCAGTCGAACATCGGTCACGTGGTCGACCTCGTTTTGAGAGACCACGGTGAACCCGGTCGGCCGGCTGCCCGCACGCAGCCCGCCGACCACGTTGTCAAAGGCGACGACGGCAACGCCCGTGCCGCGGACGGTCTCGACAGTCACGCGGTTGAGGGTGATCGGGGGCGGCTCGGCGTGACGAGCCTGGCGCAGGGACTGCATGGCACGGGCTAGCCGGACACCCAGGACAGCGTGGCCCTCGCCGCTGATATGGATTAAATCATCGAGTGGAAGATCGATGGCCGGGACGGTTTCGAGCCGCCGGATCGTCCGTGGCAGGAGCCGCTGCTGCTCTTGGATCGAATTCCACGCGGTGGGGGAGATAAAATTCAATTTTCCGACGAGGCGCGAGATCTGCACGATTACCACCGGCAGCGCTGCGGCGTGGCAGTCGCGGCGGATGGCGGCGATGAGGGCCTTCATGCGCCGGGTGTAGAGCGGGGCGCTCTCGGCGGTGGCGTCGCTGCATCCCTGATACCACAGCAGACCGGCAACCCGTCCGCCATTCTTGCGGACGCGGCGGACCAATGCGCCATAGAGGCTCTTGCCGCCCTCCTGTTTGCGCTGCGGATCCCACTGCAGCATCGACGTGCCGCCGTGGGCGCAGGCGATCAATCCTTGGGGGACGCCGTTGGTCAGTCGGCGCATCTCATTGCCGAAGGCAGGTCCGGGGGAGACGCCGTAATCCGGGTCGGGGGGGAGCGGCGGAAGGCCCCCGTTGAGATCACGGTGCACCTGATCCACACTTTGCCACAGGTTGTGCGTCGGGTCTTGGGCGATGGCCCAGCGGTCATCCATGTAAAACGCCCGGACGCCCGGATCGGTGGGAATCCGCTCGCGGGGGAACAGGCCGCAGCCCTGCATGTTGGATTGACCGCCGAGGATCCAGACGTCGCCCACCAGCACGTCCTCGATCGCCAGCGTCTCGTCGCCGACGCGAAGGGCGACCGTATAGGGGCCGCCAACCGGTAATCCGGCGAGACAGCCGCGGAGCCTTCCTCTCCCCGCCGCACCGACCGTCCGGTCGGCGAAGCCTTTGAGCGGTTTGCCCTCCCGGAAGACCCGTACCCGGATCGGTCCGGTTGCGGAGCACGTGCCGGTAAAATCAGCCTGGCTCAGGTTCTTACCATTACGTTGCAAGACCATGTGGGCGAACAATCCGTTGCTAATGTGCATCGTCTCCCTTTCCGGTATCATTCCATGAACTTGCCCGTATGGCGGAAGGTCACGGCCATGGCCGTGAGCAACGAGGCAATGTCCATCAGCCGTTCCTCTTGCTTGTCCATGCGCACACGCAATCCAAGGGAATGGGCGCGCTCTTCGACCTTGTCGAGCAGCATCCCGATGTCTTCGGGCGCCATCCCGGACCAACCGGAAACGCGGGTGATGAGCATGCGGCGACGGCGGTTGATAAACGGGGCGGCTTCGACTGCGGGAACGGGGGCGCGAAATTGCGGGAAAACACGCTTGAGCTTGTCGTCGAGATAGCCCTGGGCTTTGGAGCGATAACGCTCGGCACGCTTGCCGTAGTGCTCGGCGATGGTCATCGTGAGCGTTTCAACCGGCTGCATCAGTTCGCCGCCGGTCACCCCGGGCGTGCGATCGCGCAGGCGGCGCATCACGCGATCGACATACTCGAGTTTGCGCAGCGCGGGCCAGTTGGCATAACGCCTGCGCCAGCCCGATTTCGGCGTCAGCCAGACGGCAAACGTCTCGGCGAAATCCTCGTCCGGATGCTTTTGCGCGTAGGTCGTCCGACGCGCCTGGCCATGCGCCAGGTGGCGGACGAAGCGGCGGCTGAAGGGATCGGTGTCAAACGTGTCGCGGTAGGGTTCTGCAAACCGGCCGAACAGATCGCCCCACTCCTGCTGCGCCCACAGCCGGTAGGCGTAGTTCACCGCGTGGCCGGCCTCGTGGCGGAGGAACATCATCAGCATCTGCTCGTCCTCGATCTCCCCGGTTTGCTCCTCTTCAATCCGCATCAGCCGTTTGTCGGCCAGATAGAATGGAATGCCGATGACCGGAACACGGTTGGGGCAGCCCCAGCCGTCGGTCAGATAGAATATGGGTGAAAAGCCGATCTTGCGATCATGAAACTCCTTCTGCAGTTGGGTTATCTGGGGCAGAACCGGAGAACGGGACAGGCGCAAATTCAGGTCACAGACACGGGTGTTCAGCAGTTCGTATCGAACCGTTTCCCATGCGTTGATCAGCGAACGAAGACGGACGGCGGCGCTCATGGTGTTTTATTCTGGCCGGGTAACGTGATACGGATCATGCGGGTGCACCAAAACCTGTCCCGGCGGTCAACTCCATTGTCGCACGTCCCGTCCCGGCCGTCGAGCACAGACCCAGCAATTCTCGTTTTGGATCCCGATAGCGGCTGCCAGTGTTAGAATTGCTGCTGTGTTAGAATTGCTGCTTGCCTAAACGTCCCCGTTGACGCCACAATGGACTGTCCATGAGCACCCCCCTCGAACAGATACGCGAGCAGATTGCCCTGCACGATGCCGAGATTGTACGCAGTCTCGCGCAGCGGGCGCTCGGCGGTGCGGCACCCGACGGTTTTTACCCCGTCGGTTGGGGCGCACCGGTTTTTAGCCGGTTGCCGCCAGAGGCTGCGTTTTCCCCGCATCTGGGTGCTTTCTATGATCGGATCGAGGACGGCTTTACCCGCACCGTCCTGCCGCGCCTGATCCCGGACGGCGCGATCGCGGTCGGGTCGGCCGTCGCCCTGCGCGCGGCGGATGCGGCGGCCATCACCGCAATCGCCATCCGCCTCGGCCTTTCGCTGCACATCGCGGCGTGCAAGTTTGACGGACGTGACACCCGTCTCCGCGCCGCCGCAGCAGCGGGCGAAGCCGCCCAGATCGAGGCGTTGATCACCTACCCGTCCGTCGAACAACTCGTCCTGCTGCGCGTCCGCGCCTGTGCCGCAGAACACATTCGCGCCCAAGGTCTTCCGCCTCTTCTCGCCTCCCGGTTGCCCGACGCCCTTGACGCCGTCTACAGCACGTGGCTCATCCCCCTGTCCCGGGCCATCCAGGCCGCCTGGCTCATCCGCGTCGGGATGAAAGATCCCTGATGGTCTCGTGTGCAGTGTGTGGTTGCCGGTTTCAACCTAAAAAGGGCAGAAGACTGTGAGACTGTAAGGATTGGGAGGCAATCGGTTATGCAAACGGGATCTGTTCACCATTGGGTGCGTGCGAATAAATCTGTAACCTGTTCATTTTCAACCTCATAGCCTTACTGCCTTTCAGCC
>Ga0265594_1001617_pt1 | contig 17335 bp, 15 predicted proteins | sample saktaG_11_FD_190147 | JGI IMG/M metagenome (GOLD analysis project Ga0265594, IMG submission 190147) | Saline water microbial communities from Sakinaw Lake, British Columbia, Canada - sak_2011_5_24_80m | ecosystem: Environmental > Aquatic > Non-marine Saline and Alkaline > Saline ... | reverse complement strand
AAGGCTCTATTATTATATCATTATTGTTAGCCAGATAACAACGCATTACGCTCGTTGGCGCTATTTATCAGCCTCACCCCCTCGCCTTGTTCCTTGACATGGCTGGGGCAGGTTGTTAAACTGTTGTCACTATAGCCTGCTTACTTGACTACCCTCTTGTTAGGAGCTTTATTGACAGAAAAGGTATCACCACATAATCCTTCATCCTCAGAACCCGTGAGCCAGGGGCTGGTTTATATCTTCACCGGCGAGGGGAAGGGCAAGACTTCAGCAGCATTAGGCACAGTGCTCCGAGCCTTGGGTCATGGTCTGAGAGTATATATTATCTACTTTATGAAGGGTGATTATCCCTATGGTGAGCGGCGGATTCTGTCCCAGTTGCCAAATGTAGATTTTGACAGCTTTGGCAGCCTGGAATTCGTTGACCCGGCAAATATTAAGCCGGAGGAAAAAGAGCAGGCAAGGCAGGCTTTAGCCGCCGCCCGTGAGGCTATGCTCAGTGGCAGCTATGATATGGTAGTATTGGATGAGGTGAATTTAGCCGCCGCCTGGAAGCTGGTTGAGCTTGATGAGGTGGTTAGACTTATTCAGGATAAGCCACCAAATGTGGAGCTTATCCTTACCGGCCGCCAGGCTGATACCAGGCTGGTCCAGCAAGCAGACTTGGTTACCGAGATGCTAAAGATTAAGCATCCCTATGATAAAGGGATAAAGGCGAGGAAGGGGATTGATTATTAATGAGGTTGTTTATCAACCTCACCCCCTGAGCTTATCACTGAAGAGGTGAAGCCCCCTTCAATCTATCCTTGATAAACGGCTTGATTATTAATCAAACACTCAGAAAGGAGAAAATTATGCGTATCACACTGAGTCTAATTAAGGCTGATGTTGGTGGCTATGTTGGGCATTCAGAGTCTCATCCTGATATCTTAGCTAAGGCTAATGAATGTATAGCCAAGGCTAAAAAAGAGGGGTTGCTGGTTGACTATCATGTAACCAAGTGTGGGGATGACCTGCAACTGATTATGACTCACCAGCAGGGTGAAAATAATGAGAAAATCCATAAATTAGCCTGGGATACCTTTGTTGCTTGCACCGAGGTGGCTAAAAAGCTAAAGCTTCATGGTGCCGGGCAGGACTTACTGTCTGATGCTTTCTCGGGCAATGTGAGGGGAATGGGTCCTGGTGTAGCCGAGATGGAATTTGAGGAGCGGCCTGCCGAGACCATTATTACTTTTATGGCTGACAAAACCTCGGCTGGTGCATGGAATATGCCACTATATAAGATGTTTGCTGACCCATTTAACACTATAGGCTTGGTTATCGCATCCAATATGCATACCGGTTTCGTTTTTGAAGTACACGATGTAAAGGAACATAAAAAAATAACCTTTAATGCCCCTGATGAGATTTATGATTTGCTGGTTTTCATCGGGGCAACTTCACGCTATATGGTAAAGGCAGTCTATCATCGGCAAAGCGGGGAGATAGCAGCTGCATCCTCTACCCAGCGCCTGTCCTTAATTGCTGGGCGCTATGTGGGCAAGGATGACCCCGTGTGCATTGTTCGCTCTCAGGGACAATTCCCGGCGGTAGGCGAGGTGCTGGAGCCATTTACCCTGCCCTTGCTGGTAGAGGGCTGGATGCGGGGCTCGCATCACGGTCCCCTTATGCCGGTAGCTGTTGAGGATAGCACCCCCACCCGCTTTGATGGTCCGCCTCGAGTAGTGGCTCTTGGCTTTCAGCTTTCTGCGGGTAGGCTGGTAGGACCTCGTGATATGTTTGCTGACAAATCATTTGACCCCGCCCGTCACCAGGCAAATGAAGTGGCTGATTTTATGCGTCGCCACGGCCCCTTTGAGCCACACCGCCTGCCTCTGGAGGAGATGGAATACACTACCATGCCCGAGGTGATGAAAAAACTGGAGGGAAGGTTTATCAACCTTTAATTAACAGCATGCCTAAGCTCCTCCTAGCCACAAACAATCAAGCCAAGGTGCGCGAGTATAGAAGCCTGCTCCACAGCCTTCCCTATGAGCTGGTTACTCTGGCTGAACAGGGCATCACCACTGTAGTGAGTGAGGTGGGTGAGACCCTGGAGGAGAATGCTAGATTAAAGGCAACGCTCTTAGCTGACAAGAGCCGGCTACTTGCCCTGGCTGATGACTCGGGGTTAGCGGTTGATGCTTTAGGTGGTGAACCCGGACAGCTATCGGCTCGCTATGCCGGCGAGAATGCTTCTGATAAGGATAGGGTTAGCTACTTATTGTCACGGCTCAAGGGCGTGCCCTGGCAGAAGCGGTCTGCCTGTTTCCGCTGTGTTATTGCTATAGCTACCCCTGACGGTGAGGTGGAGTTTTGCTCTGGTGAGTGCCGGGGCATGATAACCCTTGACCCCAGGGGGGAGCAGGGCTTTGGCTATGACCCAATCTTTTACCTCCCTGAGCTAGATAAGACAATGGCTGAGCTTCCCTTGGAAATGAAAAACCAGATTAGTCATCGGGGGCAAGCAGCCAGGAAAGTATACCAGGTGCTGGAGAGGTTAGCCCCCAGTAAATATATATGGTAGATTATTAATGTCTTAGGTTAAAAATAATTTACATCACTTGGAGAGGAGCCTACCATTGACTGGACTTTCTGATTCCTTCCAGCGTCCAATAAATTATCTGCGTATCTCGGTAACCGACCGGTGCAATCTACGCTGTATTTACTGTATGCCACCTGATGGTATTTCCCTGATGCCTCATCACTCTATACTTACCTATGAGGAGATTTATGCCGTAGCCCAGGCAGCTGCTGAGTTGGGTATAAATAAGGTGAGGCTCACCGGTGGTGAACCGCTGGTAAGGTCAGGACTACCCGGATTAATACAATTGTTGGCACGTATTGACGCTATTGATGATATTTCCCTGACCACAAATGGAATCTGGCTTGGTCGCTATGCTGCTGAGCTAAAATTAGCCGGACTACAGCGAGTTAATGTAAGCCTGGATACACTTAGACAGGACAGATTTGAGTCTATTACCCGCTGTAACCATAATCTTGGTGATGTATTGGCGGGCATTGAGGTCGCTAGGTCGGTTGGGCTTAATCCAGTCAAGATTAATATGGTGGTTATGGCTGGTATTAATGATGATGAACTCCTTGATTTTGCCACTAAAACCATTAATGAGGGGTGGCATGTGCGCTTTATCGAGCTTATGCCTTCGGCTGGAGTAAGCACCACCACCGCTCAATTTGTCCCGGTCAGTGATATGAGAAAACAGCTTGAACTATTGGGCGAATTAGAGCCTTGCCTGCCCGGTATTGGCAATGGTCCGGCTAAGTATTTTCGTCTGCCTCATGCCACGGGCACCGTTGGTTTCATTACCCCACTCAGTGAGCATTTCTGCGTTCATTGCAATCGGCTGCGTCTTACTGCTGATGGTAAACTCCGCCCCTGCCTATTGTCTGATGATGAAATAGACCTCAAGCAGCCCCTGCGAAGTGGCCTATCTTCAGCCGGGCTAAAACAATTGATTGAGGAGGCAGTTGCTCGTAAGCCACTGCGCCATCACCTGGCAGAAGGCTATATGCCCAAAGACCGACCAATGACTCAAGTAGGGGGCTAAAGGCTTGCTCATCACGGGGTAGCTTGAAGCAGTAAAGCCCCTTCGAAAATAATCTTCCCCTTTAGGGGAGACAATAAAGGAGAGTTAAAGAGAGGCTTCGCCTCTCTTACCTAGCCAATTCCCCCTCCCTTGTAAGGGAGGGGGATAAAGGGGGTAAGGTTGAAGATGATTGAAATATACACCGATGGGGCAAATAACCCAGTTTTAGGTCAGGGAGGCTGGGGAGCTGTTATCGTTGAAAGTGGTCAAAAGCGTGTCTTCTCCGGCACGGCTAAGCACACTACTAGCAACCGTATGGAGATTGCCGCTGCCCTGGAAGGCATCTGGCACACTCTGCAGGGTGCGGAAGTGGCGGTATATACCGACAGCCAGTATCTCTTTGGTTGTATGGCTAAGGGGTGGCAGAGGCGTGCCAATCGTGACCTGTGGGAACAGTTGGATGAAGCGGTCAGCCAGCGAAAGGTGCGCTGGCAATGGATTGAGCGTGATACCAGGAACCCCTTCCATAAAGAAGCTCATACCCTGGCTACTAATCTAGCCAGTCAGGGTGGATTGCTTCCGCCTAAGCCCCCGATTATTGACGAGCTAACCCACATAGACGCCTCAGGTCACCCCAGGATGGTAGATGTTACCCAGAAGCCTGATACCCAGCGGGAGGCAGTAGCCAAATGTATGGTCAGAATGAAAGCTTCTACCCTTGACCGCCTAAGGCAGGGCAAGATGCCGAAGGGGGATGTTCTGACTGTAGCTCAGCTAGCCGGCATTATGGCTGCCAAGCAGACACCTCATATAATACCCCTGTGCCATCCACTTCTTATCGGCGATGTTAAAGTTGAATTCGATTTAGATGAGGCAAATTATGCCGTGGAGATTACCACTACGGTAAGAAGTGTGGGTAAGACAGGGGTGGAGATGGAGGCGCTTACCGCTGCGGCGATTACTGCCTTAACCATCTATGATATGTGTAAAGCGGTTGACCGAAGCATGAGAATAGACAATATACGGCTAATTAGAAAAAGTGGTGGCAAAAGCGGTACAATTGACCTTGAGTAAATTTAGTTATTGATATATACTACACCATTATCAGTTAATATAATTTAGGGGGTGGATTATGAGATTATCATGTCTTCAGGAGAACCTAAATCGGGGGCTTAGTATAGTAGGCAGAGCAGTAGCTACGAGAACAACCTTGCCTATAACCAATAATGTCTTCTTAGCCACAGACCAGTCCCGACTTAAACTTATTGCTACTAATCTGGAGATGGCTATTAGCTGCTGGATTGGTGCCAAGGTAGAGGAAGAAGGGGCAATTACTGTTCCCGCCCGACTCCTTACCGAATTTATTAGCTCCTTACCCAGTGATAAGATTGACATTAGCCTTTCCCCCCAGACCAAGACCCTGGAATTAAAGTGTGCCCGATTTGAGGCGCGAATCAGCGGGGTTGATGCCAAGGATTTCCCACCTATACCCACGGTTGACGAGGGTATTACCACTAGGGTTGAGGTAGAAACCCTTCGTCAGGGAATTAGTCAGGTTGTATTTGCTGCTGCCACCGAGGAGTCTCGCCCGGTACTCACTGGTATTGATGCCGAGTTTGATGGTGATTTATTAACCCTGGCAGCGGCTGATGGCTTCAGATTAGCAGTATACAAGTTGCCCCTTCTCAATCCGGTTAGCCAGAAGACCGAGGTCGTTATCCCAGCCCGGACTCTGGCTGAGCTGAATCGGCTTATAGCTGACCAGCAGGAGGCTATTGAGATAACGGTAAATCCTAATAAGAGTCAGGCTCTGTTTCGCCTGAAGAATAGCGAGCTGGTATCCCAGCTTGTCCAGGGTACCTTCCCCCGATATGCCCAGCTCATCCCTCAGAGCTACACTACCCGGGCGATAGTTGATGTCGCTCAATTCTTGAGGGCGACCAGGACAGCCTCTATCTTTGCCCGTGACGGCAGTGGCATTGTCCGTTTGGTGATGGCCCCCGGTGGTGAACTAACCCCGGGTAAGGTGACCATTTCCGCCCGGTCGGAGGAAATAGGCGATGATGTGGGTGACATTGATGCTATTGTCGACGGCGAAGAGGCAAAAATTGCCTTCAATGGCAGGTACCTGATTGATGTGCTTAGCGTGCTTCGTGAGTCGCAGGTAGCCCTGGAGACTACCAACCCATCAAGCCCCGGCGTTATCCGCCCGGTAGGGGTGGATAACTACATCCATGTCGTCATGCCCATGTTCGTTCAATGGTAAAGTCAGTACCGCTGAGAAGGGAGGTAAAAAATGTACCTTCGGGATATTATGACAACTGATGTGATTACTCTTCCCAGTAACACCCCTATTCTTGATGCCAAGAAGATTATGGAAGCGCATAAACTCCAGCGCATACCAGTGGTGAACAGGGGAAAACTGGTTGGTATAATAACCAAGCGGAGCCTGGAGAAGATTGCCCCCCCTGAACCCAACCCTCGCGACCTGTTGGAATTCAGTTATAATATTGCCCGCCTATACCGGACACCAATAAGAGATATTATGCAAAAGGATGTGGTCACGGCTACACCTGATATGACTGCTGAACAAGCAGTCTGGCTTGCCCAGCAGAAAAAGGTGGGGGCTCTAGTCGTGGTTGAGGACAAGCAGGTAGTTGGCATCGCTACTACCAACGACTTCTTCTATAAGATTCTGAATAAAATTTTGGGGATTGATGAGCCTGGTACCCGCCTTGAGATTCTCGGTGGTGGTGAGGGTAAGCCATTAGAAGAAATAATTCACTGCCTGAATGAGGCTGACCAGACTATTACCACGCTTCACATTTATAAACAGCGTGGCAGAGCAAAAAAGAACCTTGTTATTCACTTAGATAGTCAAGATGTTGAGCAGTGCATGGCCGAGCTTAAGAATAAAGGGTATAAAGTAATTGTAAGAGTACGCAATGTTGAGCCACTTTGAAGCGTGTTCAATACTTGAGCTACTTCTCCTTGTTAGCCCTTAACTGTTTGAGATTGATATTACCCATCCTTGATGCTTCGGAATGTGGAAGTTTTTACCCCATTAAAGTTGACATAATGCTCAATAAAATCGTTGCTCTGGGGGTAGACGGCTTAAGAGTTGTTGGTCGGCTTTACCTGCCCACTGGCAAGCCTCCATACCCTACTCTTTGTGTTTGTCACGGTATCCCGGCTGGGAACTCTGCCCCCGGCGATAGAGGCTATCCCCTGCTGGCGGAAAGGATTTGCCGTCAGGGCTTTGCCGTACTTATTTTTAACTTCAGAGGAACCGGCGACAGTGGCGGAAATCTTGACATTTTGGGTTGGACTAGAGACTTAAAGGCTGCCATTGATTATTTATACCCCTTGCCCGAGGTAGATAGGTCTCATTTGTCACTGCTCGGCTTTAGCGCTGGGGCTGCTGTCTCAGTTCATCGGGCAGCACAGGATAGTCGGGTGTTGTCTATTATAGCCTGTGCCTGCCCGGCAGAGTTTACTTTCCTTACCGAGACTGATGAACCACAATCGGTTATTGACCACTTCCGCAGCATTGGTATCATCAGGGATAGGGATTTTCCTTACTCCGCCCAAGAGTGGCTTAATGGCTTCAGCTTGGTCAGCCCTATCAAATACATTGCTCAAATTGCCCCCAGACCTGTATTGCTGGTGCATGGGAGCAGGGATGAGTTAGTGAATGTGAGCCATGCCTATAAGTTATATGCTCGGGCAGGGGAGCCTAAGCAGCTCATCATAATTGATGGAGCTGAGCACAGGCTACGGCAGAATGATAGGGCTATGGCTATTATTATTGATTGGCTGAAATCTCAGGCTCAGATTAGTAGTCAGGTTGAGTAGCTTATAAATTGACCTACAAATAGAAAATAGTTTATAATGTATATGGTTGGGCTTAGTTTAGGCTGAATTAAGAGGCAGGCAAACTTGCACGAGTCTTGCGGCGTTTTTGGTGTTTATGCCCCTAGTGAGGATGTAGCTCGCCTTACCTTTTTTGCTCTATTTGCTCTCCAGCACCGTGGCCAAGAGAGTGCTGGCATTGCTACCACTGATGGCAAGAAAATCCGGGTTTATGCCAGAATGGGGCTGGTATCCCAGGTTTTTAGTGAGGATTCGTTAAGCCAGCTCACCGGGGACATTGCCATTGGTCATAATCGCTATTCCACCAGGGGTTCCAGTCGGATAAGCAATGTGCAGCCTCTTATCGTGAGCAAGGGCTCAGATACTATTGCCATAGCCCACAACGGGAATATTGTTAATGTTGAGCACCTCTATAAGGAACTCTCTGACCAGGGCTATGTCTTCCACACTTCCACTGATACCGAGGTTATTGCTAACCTCATCCTCTCCTCCCCTGATAAAGATTGGGTAGACAAGATAAGGTATGCTATGCATCGGCTTCAGGGGGCATATTCCTTAACCATTATGACTAACCACACTTTGTTTGGCGTTCGTGACCCCTTTGGTGTGCGCCCTCTGTGTCTGGGAGCTATTAATGGTGGCTATGTTATAGCCTCAGAGAGTTGTGCCCTTGACCATATTGGAGCTAATTTTGTTAAAGAGATTGAACCGGGTGAGATAGTTTCTATAACTGAGAATGGCATTGATAGCTATCGGGAAGAGGTGGGCAGAAGGGGGGTATGTATCTTTGAGTATATCTACTTTGCTCGCCCTGATAGCGTGATTAACGGTCGGCTACTTTACCCAGCACGCCAGGCAATGGGGGAAGGGCTGGCACAGGAACATCCTGTAGATGCTGATATGGTTATGGGTGTGCCTGATTCAGCTACTGCCGCTGGCATTGGTTATTCCCGTTGGTCAAATTTACCCCTGCAGGAAGGCTTGCTCAAGAACCGCTATGTGGGGCGCACCTTTATTGAGCCTGACCAGCGAATCAGAGACCTCGGCGTTAAGCTAAAGTTTAACCCCTTACCCCAGATGCTGGACGGCAAGCGGGTAGTAGTGGTTGATGATAGCATTGTCCGCGGCACTACTACTCCCCAGGTAGTAAAGTTGTTAAGAAGGGCTGGGGCTAAACAGGTGCATATGCGCATCTGTGCCCCACCCATCCGCTATCCTTGTTTCTTCGGTGTAGATATGGCTACCCACTGGGAGTTAATTGCCGCTCGGAAGACTGTAGCCGAAGTCAGGGATTTCATCGGTGCTGATTCATTAGGCCATCTGAGCATTGATGGACTGATTAAGGCTGTAGCTTTGCCTAAAGATATTTTCTGTATGGCTTGTTTCACCGGTGATTACCCCATACCGGTACAGCTTGAGATGGATAAGCTGGCACTGGAGACTATGCCGACTGACCAGCAGGGACACTTTGGCATAAAGCAACGGTAAGCTAAATCTTAGCTGTATGTAACCCTCATTGCCTCTAAACTAAGGACTTATTAGAGCCGAATGCTCTGTGAGGGATTATGCCCTATATGGCACGACCAATGCGCGAGCCATCAGCGATAGCCTCCAGTATCAGGTGAGGCTCTCGGCAATCGCCAATCGGATAGATTTCAGGCACTTTCCCCTCCAGAGCTTGGAACAGCTCCGTGTTTGGTCTGAGCGGTATCGCTGGCACTATAGTATCTGCCTCAATAGTCCGCCTCTCTCCCTCCTTAGTAATAATGGTCAGCCCCTTATCAGTTATCTCCTCACATTTAACTCCGGTGAACCAAACAGCTCCCTTTTTAGTCAGCCACCTGAGGAGGGCTATCTTGTGATATGATGCCATCTCAGTCCCCAGTTCATCGGATGCCTCCACGATGGTTACCTTTCTGCCCCGCTTAACCAGAAACTCAGCTAGCTCGCAGCCCTGTATCCCTCCACCTATAATAACCACCCTTTCCCCCACGGGCATCCAGAATCTCGTCAGCCATCTTAGCCCCCTCGGACCAAAGAACCTTAGATAAGTCCTCACCATACGGTAGATATCTGGGGTGCTGACTACATTGCCCCTGTTAATTCCGGCTATTTCTGGGTCAATGGGTATCCCCCCTGTGGCTAGGACAACCACATCTGGCTTAATCTCCTCAACCACAGCCAGATTAACCTCTTTACCCAGCCTAACCCTTACCCCTAGCTTACCAATTTGGGTTTTGAGGTAGCCGATTAAGCCTACCAGGTCTTCAATTTCAAGCCCCTTCACCAAGCCAGCCAGGCGTGTTGCTCCGCCTAGGCTACGCTCCCTCTCATAAAGGACTACCTCGTGCCCCCTCAGTGCTGCCACCCTTGCCGCCTCCAGCCCAGCCGGTCCACCATCAACCACCATAACCCTCTTTTTCTTCTTTGCTGCTTTGATTTCATATTCCCGCTCTTTCCCCAGGGCAGCGTTTACCCGGCATGTCACCGGTTCATGGGTAACATAAATCCTCTCAATGCAGCCGAGGCAGGCGGTGCACGGGGCGATGTCCTCTAGCCTTCCTGATGCTATCTTGTTGGGAAGCTCTGGGTCTGCCAGCAGACGTCTGCCGAGAGCAATAAAGTCCGCTTTACCCTCTCTCAGTATCTTCTCTCCAATGAAAGGGTCGAGCCAGTTGGCAGCAATAACTGGTATGGAGACTACCCTCTTGATTGCCGCTGCCGCCGGTACCAGAACCCCCTTGTCCTTTTGGTTAAGCCTTTCTGCCAGGGGCTTGGGCGGCTCAGGATAGAAAACCAACTCAGGCAACATTAGCGTGGCATAGTCACCGAAACCGTAGCCAGTTACATGAATGGCATCAGCCCCTGCCTCCTGTAGTATCTGAGCAAACCCTTGACTTTCCTCAGAGGTTATGCCCTCCCCCTGCCCATATTCAACGCCATTAATCCTGACGCAGACCGGGAAGTCTTGCCCGGCTCGCTCCTTAATTGCCTGCACGATTTCAACAATAAATCGGGCTCTGCTCTTCAAATCCTGACAGCCATAGGCATCCTGTCGTTTATTCCAGGTGCGGGACAAAAAGGTATTAATCAGGTCAGTGTGGCAGGCGTGTATCTCTACGCCATCAAAGTCAGCCTTCTGAGCTCGCTCAGCCCCCCTGGCGAACTTATCCACAATATCTTCAATCTCAGGGATGGTTAGCTCTTTGGCTGGCCCAAACTCTGACAGTGGGTCTTCACTATCGCTCAGAGTTGAAGCCGCTAGCGGCTGAAGACCGGGGATGCTTTGGTAAGGTCCAGCATGAACCAGTTGCAGAAATGTTGGGCAGCCATATTGGTGGATAGCCTGAACCAGTTGGCTAAGACCGGGAATGAATTTATCATCATCTATAAGTAGCTCGTTGACTGCATAGGCTAGACCCCTGGAATCAGGAAATGCCCAGGGTATCATCAATAGACCTACGCCACCCTTGGCTTGTGCTTCATATATGCCTATCTTGGTATCAGTGACATAGCCATCCCTGCTAGCCGAGTACATTCCCTGAGGTGCCTTTACTATTCGGTTCCTGGTCGTTACTTGTCCGATGTGATAAGGTGAGAGTAGCCTCTCAAATCTTGCTTTTCCAAACATTTACTTGCCTCCTTCTTGAATAGATTATACAACATGCAGCAAATTACCAAAATTATCAGTATCAGTAGTATCGTTTATCAAGGAAGTTTACCGGGGTAAGCCCCTTTGGCATAAAGCAGCGGTAGACTAAAGTAGTCGGTTCTTTATAGTCCTCATTACTTGTTAACGCCCACGGTGGTCAATTTTCTGTAATTGCAAGTAGGTTGCCCGAAGTGTTATGATTAAATTCACCATTATTAATAGTTGGAAACTAACTGCTCTAATATCAATATAGGGGGCTAATATAATGGGCTACTTTACAATACTGGCGGCTATACCCGGCTTCTTTCTGAGTTCCTTTATTTTCATGCTTCTCTGGGGTGTTATTACCCCAAATTTCGGGATAGAAAAAATAGGCTATCCCATGGCTATGTTGATAACTATCACCCTTTGGCTTGCCGTGGCACCTTTGGCGGCAGCTGCTGGTCGAAGATCAAAAAGATAGCCGCATTTTTACCTAAGGAGGCAAGCAGATTAAGGAAACCTATGCCAAAGCTGGGGTTAATATTGACCTTGCTGCTAAAGCCAAAGAGCTGATTGGAAAGCACGCCCGCTCTACCCTCCGCCCCGAGGTCTTGAGCGGCATCGGCTTCTTTGGTGGGCTTTTTGAGTTCAAGGGGTTTAACCAGCCGGTTCTGGTGTCCAGCGTTGATGGAGTGGGAACCAAGCTGAAGATTGCTTGCGCTTTAGCCAGGCACAACACCATTGGCATTGACATAGTTAACCACTGTGTTAATGACATCCTTACCTGTGGTGCTGAGCCACTCTTCTTTCTGGACTACATTGCTATGGGTAAGCTGGTGCCAGAACAGGTGGAGGCTATTGCCCAGGGGCTGGCTCAAGCCTGCCGTGAAGTCGGCTGTGCCCTTATTGGCGGTGAAACAGCAGAGATGCCCGGGCTATATGCTGGGGAGGATTATGACCTGGTAGGTTTTATCATCGGTGTGGTGGAGAAGGAAAAGATTATCCAGGGGAAGACGATTGCGCTTGGTGATACTATTATTGGCTTACCCTCCAGCGGACTTCACACCAATGGTTATTCTCTGGTGCGCAAGCTCTTTGGCGTTACCAAATCAGTATTAAATACTCATTACCCTGAGCTGGGTAGGACGCTAGGTGAGGAACTTTTAGAACCCCACCGGTGCTACTACCACCAGTTAAAGCCGCTACTGCCGAGTATTAAGGGCATGGCGCATATTACCGGTGGCGGTTTGGTTGGTAATGTGCCGAGGATTTTGCCTCAGGGTGTAGCAGCCCAATTTCATAGTCAAGCATGGACGATACTACCTATTTTCCATCTCATTCAGCAGCGGGGTAATATTGACCAAAGCGAGATGTATCGTGTGTTCAATATGGGCATCGGTATGGTGGTTATTTGCTCACCCAGGGATGCTGACCAGCTCACCCAGGCCCTACCACAGTCAAAAATCATCGGTGAGGTGGTAAAGCAGAGAGGGGAGGCGAGGGTAGCTATCAAGTAGTTAGCCGACATTGTCTAAGATGTTTACGAATAAGAATATCATAATAAGAAAGGGGCTTCCGGAAGATACACCGGATTTCGCTAATCTTATCTTCCTGTCCGAACCAAACTTGTTCCCCGTAATCTTTGGCTTTAGCGCAAGAGGCGTGATTCAAAATCTATTCCGTCACAGAAAGAATCTATTCAGTTTTGAACATTCATATTTTATTGAGGTAGATGGTACTAAAGCAGGCGTGATTATCGGATATGATTGGCACACTGAAAGAGGGGAAGGGTGGAGAACTGGGCTATTGCTGATTAAGTATATGAGGCTGGAATTTTTTTCCAAATTTCCATCTTTGCTAAAAGCTCTGAGTCTTGTCGGAAGAGTTGAAAATAATGAATACTACATTAGTAGCGTTGCTGTGTATCCAGAATTTAGGAGCATTAGTTTAGGGACAAATCTTCTTTTGAAAACGGAGGAGGAAGCAAGGGGATGTGGCGCCGAAAAAATCGCTTTAGATGTTGACGTAGATAATAAAGGTGCGATTAGATTATATGACCGGCTCGGCTACTCAATAGTGGGAAAGCCAAGCACAGCTAAAATTAACAGCAAAGAGTTTGCAGTTTTAAGAATGTATAAAAAATTGTGATGACACGCCAAGCAAAAAGAAATTGGAGGTATTCATGCGAGCTATTATCAGTGTTTCTGACAAAGTCGGCGTAACCGATTTTGCCCAAGGCTTGAGTCAGTTGGGGTTTGAAATATTCTCAACCGGCGGCACCAAAAAGGCTCTGAGCCAGGCTGAAGTGCCAGTTAAGACTGTCTCTGAAATTACCGGCTTCCCTGAGATTCTTGACGGCAGGGTAAAGACCCTGCACCCCGTCATCTATGGTGGCATTCTGGCTAGGCGTGACCTTCCTGACCATATGGCACAGCTAGCCAAGAATAATATCCAGACTATTGACCTGGTGGCGGTTAACCTCTACCCCTTTGTCCAGACGGTATCCAGGGAGGGTGTTACCCTTGATGAGGCTGTGGAGAATATTGATATTGGTGGACCAACCCTGATTCGGGCAGCAGCCAAGAATTTCCCCAGCGTCATCGTGGTGGTTGACCCTGCCGATTACCAGCCAGTTTTACAGAAATTGAGCGCCGGAGGCATGGAACTGGATGAGCGCCAACGGCTGGCTCAGAAGGCATTCCAGCATGTAGCTGTTTATGATACCGCTATTTCGCAGTATCTGAGGCAGGATATGCAGGGCTTCCCTGAAGAGATGACTATAGCCCTCAAGAGGCGCTACGGACTTCGTTACGGTGAAAACCCTCACCAGCCGGCTGCCTTCTATGCTGAGCAGGCGGTAGGGGCAAGACAGGAGACTGGTATCACCTGGGCTGAGCAATTATGGGGCAAGGAGCTTTCATTTAATAATATTCTGGATGCCGATGCTGCCTGGGGAGCGGTAACCGACTTTGCTGCCCCTGCAGTAGCCGTTATCAAGCACACTAATCCCTGCGGGCTGGCTAGTCATGGCGATATTGCTGAGGCTTACCGCCGGGCCTTTAGCGGCGACTCGGTAGCCGCCTTCGGCGGCATTGTCGCTTCCAACCGGGCGGTTACGCTGGCTATGGCTGAGGCAATGAAGCCAGTCTTCTATGAGATTGTTATCGCCCCCGAATATGAGCCAGAAGCGCTAAAACTGCTAAAGCGCAAGAAGGATTTACGCATTCTCATTGCTCAGTTGCCACCGGGTTATAGTAAGGCTCAGCCGGGTTACCTTGATTTCCGTCGGGTAAAGGGAGGATTTCTCCTCCAGGCCTCGGATTCCTTACCTGAAGATAGCGTCAGCCTGAAGATGGTAACCAAGCGTGAGCCGACTCAAGGCGAAGTAGAAGACCTGCTCTTTGCCTGGCGCGCGGTTAAGCATGTGAAATCTAACGCCATTATATTGGTTAAGAATAAAACACTTTTAGGCATGGGGGCAGGACAGCCCAGTCGTATTGTCAGTGCTCAGATAGCCAGAGAAAAGGCTGGAGAAAAGAGCAAGGGCAGTGTTCTGGCTTCGGATGCTATGTTCCCCTTCCCTGATGTGGTGGAGGCGGCAGCTGAGTGCGGAGTAACCGCTATTATCCAACCCGGCGGCTCAATAAGGGATGAAGAGTCAATCAAGGCAGCTAACAAATATAATATAGCCATGGCTTTTACCGGCGTCAGGCATTTCAGGCATTAAAGATGATGAAGGTAACCAACCCAGGTATCACCGCTCTAAAGGAAATAGTAGATTCGCTACCAGCTGATAAAAAGGAGCTATTTCAGCGAATATACGCTGTTACTGCCACCGTGGGTGAGCTGCGCACCCCGCCGCCAATGCAACCCTGGGTCAGACAGCAGTTCGGCTCGGTAGAAGCCGTCACTAGGCAGCAGATTGTTAAAGTAACCAATATGATAACCAGCGAGGAGGCGCTATTTAATAGGCTGCGAAGCTCTCGCCCCGTTGAAGCTAAGGCAAACAGAGGCATCAATGCCCAGCTTGCCCATGCCAGTAAAAACGATTTGTTTAAATACCCACAGGACAATACCCCCGAAGACCTCTTTGGCCGGGTAGCGGGAAAGCACTGTGTTACTGCCAGCAATATCGCCAAGTATGACGGGGTGCACGGCCTGGTGATTTTTAACGAATTTAATCCCCTTAGTTTTTCCCGAGAACAGGTTATTGATTATATTGATGTTGCTTGGGAATGGGCAAAGAGGGCACGGGCTGGGCAGCCTCAGGCTAAGTATTTCTTTCTCTGTTGGAATTGCCTGTGGCGCTCCGGTGCCTCTATATACCATGGTCATGCCCAGGTAATGCTGACCAGTGGCCGGCACTATGCCAAAATTGATGGACTGCGGCGGGTGGCACTGGGCTACCAGCAAGATTACGGCTCAAACTATTTTACAGACCTGTTCCAGGCTCACCGCTCTGTGGGTTGCGCTGTGGACAAGGGAGGGGTCAAAATCCTTGCCCATCTTACCCCATTCAGAGATAATGAGGTTATGCTTATGGCTGATGAGCTGAACCTCTCTATTAAAGAGAGAATTTATGAGGTGCTGGCTTGCCTCAGGGATAGGCTGGGTGTAACCTCTTTTAATCTTGGCTTGGCAACACCGCCGCTGGCTGAAACCGAGGAGAGCTGGGAAGGCTTCCCGGTAATCGCCCGCGTAATAGATAGAGGCGACCCCGCTAGCCAGGCCTCAGATATAGGCGGCATAGAGATTTACGCCTCTAGCGTTGTCTCCAGCGACCCCTTTGAGCTGGCCAGGCAGCTACAGCAATACTTAGGCTAGAAGTTGAGGACACTAATCAATATAATATAGCCCCACGGGGTGAGGTTGATGAACAATCTCAAAGAGGGGAAAGGCTATGGCTAAGGTAGTTTTAGTTATAGATATGCTCAGGGGTTTCCTGGAGCCGGCTTACCCCCTCTATTGTGGGGCTAGAGCCCGTCGCATAATCTCTAGTGTTCAGGCTCTTCTGGAACGGGAGCTTGCCCAGGACTCTAAGGTGTTCTTCATCTGTGACCATCATGCCCCCGATGACCCCGAGTTCAAGCTGTTCCCTCCCCACTGCATTGAAGGCACCGCTGAGGCAGAGGTCATTCCTGAATTAGCCCGCTATCAGGGTGAGGTAATACCCAAAAGGCATTTTAGTGCCTTTTTTGATACCCCTCTTGAAGAAAAACTGCTTAAGCTCAAGCCAGACAAGTTGATTGTTTGTGGCGTATGCACCGATATTTGTGTACTGCATACCGTGGCTGATGCCCGAAATCGTAACTATCAGGTGGAGGTGCCGGTTGACTGTGTTGCCTCCTTTGATGAAAAGGCACATCGCTTTGCCTTGGAGCATATGGAAAAGGTGTTGGGGGTAAGGCTAACCAGCTTCAGGGTCAGCCCAGTTAAGCCGCCTGAATTTGAACCCTCTGAGGCTGTCCTGTCTGGAGAGACGGCTGATATTTACTTTGCCCGCACGATAGATATATTACGTCACGAGGCACTTAACCCGGTAGCCACTATGGAGGTGTTCTCCAGTCGTGCCGGCATACTCTGTGGCATAGAAGAAGTCAAGGCTCTGCTTTCCCAGGCTCTGCCTGAGAATAACCGTCAGGTATGGGCTCTGGCTGAGGGTGAGACTATGGACAGCAAAGAGGTGGTGCTGCGCATAACCGCCCCCTATCAGAGTTATGGACTTTATGAAACAGCTATTTGCGGCATTCTAGCCCACGGCAGTGGTTGGGCAACAGCCGCCAGGGAGTGCGTCCAGGTCGCCCAGGGAATACCCGTCATCAGCTTTGGTGCCCGTCATGTCCACCCTTCAGTAGTCGGGGTGATGGAGTATGCGGCTACTGTCGGTGGGTGTGCCGGCTGCTCCAGTACCGCTGGGGCTAAGCTGGCTGGAATTAAACCGTCAGGGACTATGCCTCACGCCCTGATTATAATTATGGGTGATACGGTTAAGGCGACTGTAGCCTTTGATAAGTATATGCCAGCCGAGGTGCCCCGTGTATCTCTGGTTGACACCTTTAAGGATGAGGCTGAGGAGAGCCTGCTGGTGGCTCAGGCGTTGGGGGAGAAGCTTAATGCAGTTCGGCTTGATACCCCTGTCGAAAGGGGTGGAGTTACCGCTGACCTAATCAAGGAGGTGAGAGCCCGACTGGATTTAGCCGGCTTCAAAAAGGTGGGCATTTTCGTTAGCGGTGGCGTT
>Ga0265594_1001612_pt1 | contig 17360 bp, 21 predicted proteins | sample saktaG_11_FD_190147 | JGI IMG/M metagenome (GOLD analysis project Ga0265594, IMG submission 190147) | Saline water microbial communities from Sakinaw Lake, British Columbia, Canada - sak_2011_5_24_80m | ecosystem: Environmental > Aquatic > Non-marine Saline and Alkaline > Saline ... | reverse complement strand
CCGAGGTTCGCAACGCAGTGCGCCAGGACATGGTCCGCTTCACACTTGAGTTAAAAAAGAAGCTTGAAGGACTAAATGTGACCTTAATCCTAATCGGAGAAGCAGACGAGTCAGGGAACACAATCACGAAGAACGGGATAGCAGAATACGAAGCAGACGGAGTTATTATACTTGAACTATCAACCCTAGGTGCTTCTGTGTCCAGGGTTTTAAGTATACGGAAGATGCGTGACACTAAAATATCTTTGGATGCGCATCCGATGGAGATTACAGGAAAAGGCATAGTTGTGAAAGAAGCTTAAGAATGTTCGGAATACTAAAAGAGTTGATAGTGTTCAAGTACTTGAAATATGAGAATGGTATGCTAAAGCTGGGAGATGAGCCCATGCTCTTCATCAATTTATTTCCCTTAATTGAAGAATACAGAATGCATACAACACGGGAGGGATTAGATTACAACATCCTCAACTATATGGCTTTCTACCAGTCAGGGTATAATTTTGTTCGAGATCATACGTTACCTCTAGCAAAAATTTTACCGAAGGTTGTTGGCGTAAGTTGTGAATTATTCGAGGCAATTGGATGGGGGAAAAGTTACGCCTTTAAGGTAAATGATAAACAGAATATCTTGATAATGAAGTCTAAGTCTAGTACATTTGCTGACACACTTAAAAAGATGCATGGTCCACAGGAAACTCCAGTAGATTTTCGAATGTCGGGTATATTTGCCGGTTCAACAAGATTCTATTCTAAAGAGGATATAGAGTGTGTTGAGGTTGCGTGCAGGGCTGAGAAAGATGTGATGGAATGTGACTTTATTGCAGCATCTCCCGGAAACATACTTGATTACATTGATAAATACTATCCTGAGAGACATCAATACGCTGAAAAAGTTTTGACTAGAATAACTGAACTTAAAAGAGAATTAAAGTTTAAGTTAGAAGATGGTTAATCACGTCTGTATCCTTATAGATGGAAATAGAACGTATGCTATCTATAAAGGCAAAACTAGTGGGAAAGAGATATTCAATTTTGCATATCTTACTGGAGCAGATCACCTGTTAAAGATACAGAAGTGGTCTTTTCTGGACTTTAATATTCAGACATTGTCTGTTGCGTTAACAACACGGGCTAATCATTTTAAAAGGATAGATACTATGGCTGTAATCATTGATTCTATTCCTAAAATGGGGGAAAAATGGTTGGAATACTATCATGATTGGAGAGTAAGGGTTAAGTTTATTGGGGATCGAGAGGTGTTTATCAACTCGGCAGCTAATCCAAATGAATTTAAGGAAGCTATAGAGAAAATTGAGGGGGAAACTGAGGGCTACACTGATCATCAGGTTTTTTTCATGTTAGCATACGACACAAGATACGAGTACCAAAAATTGTTTATGGAGGCTATGGATGAAGGAGTGTATTTCCATGATACTAAAAAACTTATTGAATTATATTATGGGTCAGACGTGCCTGAGGTTGATTTTATAATACGTCCATGGAGGCCTCGATTGTCGGCATGCATACCCATCCTTGTAGGCGAGTATGCTGACATATATTTTTTCCATGCACCTTTCCAATTACTAACAAAGAAACATTATAAGAGCGTTTTAGAGGATTATAAGAACAGGCTGGAATCAAAAGGTAGTGGATTTAGGTATACAAATGAGGAGATAGACACGATACATGATATCATTAAATGTGAATTAGATTCCATTACACCCCTAACACTAGGTACTAAAATAGGAGACGTGTGGATTCCAATTAAAATTGAAAATAGAAAACATCGAAAAACAAGTAAAGGAAAAAATAAGAAACGTTAAGGGAGCACATGATTATACGCACCTTGAGAGAGTGCTTAAATTAGCTCGTTTTATAGCAGAGGAAGAGAAAGGGGACGTAGAGTTGGTTAGTGCTATGGCTCTTCTTCATGATATTGTTCGTCCTGAAGATGATACGGGTGTATATCATGCACTGGATTCGAGCAGGATTGCCAAGGAGATACTGGAGAATGCAGGATATTCTACAGAGGATATAGATAAGATACTGAGTGGGATCAAAGCGCACTCTATACACTCTGGAAAAGAAGAACCCTCCACATTAGAGGAGAGAATACTATTTGATGCAGACAAGATAGATGCATTAGGATATATTGGTGTCGCTAGGTGGTTTATGGCTATGAGCAACAAAAAGATGGCCATAGATGATGCAGCTAAACTATATATAAAAACATTAGAGAAATTTAAAAAAACAAAGGGGGGTTTGTATACAAAGACCGGAAATAAAATTGCACAAAAAAGATATAACATCTCAAAAAAATTTATGGAGGATATGTTAAGGGAGATGCACACCCGCATGACCAACGAAGACTTGATAGGTCTATAGGTGCGTTGTTCTGAGCAAACCTTCAAGATGGATCCGGTTACAGTCTTCCTCAATGAAAAAGGTTTCAAATTCCCTGGAAGAGAGTTTGCAGCCTTGTTTAACAAAGCTGTTAGGTTGCAGAGAAAGGTGGAAGGTAGGTGTATAGTGCAATGACTTATGTCCGGTTTTAGACGGTCTATATTTTTTTATATGGATGAAAATAGTAAGAGAAATAATATGAGGGTAAGTATACATATGAGTAACATTGTTCTTGAGATTTTTTTAAATAAGAGAGCCTTATTTTTATTTTCTGAATCATCAAAAAAGAAGTATTGGAAAAATTGACTATATTGTCGCCAAGAGATGGGTTTGATACTAAAAACAAATGAATATCTTTTAAATATTTTTGGATTTTGGGATCGTAGATATATCCAAAAAAGTATGTAGGAGACAATAGTAATTACTGCGAGTATACTAAATATTATTAAGAAAAATGTTGTAAAAAGAAAAGATGCCATTTTTATAAACTTATTTTTTAATTGTATTCCTCATCATTTTTCAATAGATTATCGACTTCAGTTCTTACTCCAGTAATCAAGTTATGTAATCCTGTTTTAACTATCCCATTAAGGTTATTGCTCCATTCAGTTTTTGTTTTTGTCTCAGTTACTGTTACGGATCCTGAACCGATGGGGGGAATATTAATGTCTGGAACTCCAAAAGATACATGTATTGCTTTTTGATCACGATTTACTGTTAAATCTTCATTTACAGGATTGCTTATCCCACCCCCTATACTTACTCCAATACCAACATCTACTTCAGTATCAAGGGATGTTCCACCAACATCTGACACTTGTTTAACACTATCGTCATAATAAGTCACTGTTACTTTAAGTGATGCAGATGGAGACCCAACACCCAAACCTTGTGAATCGTATGTCCCTACTTGAATTTCTCCAGTATCCTCATTATGTGTAAATATAAAGGCTAAGGGGGCATGATCTTCAGCCGAATTTAATACGACTTGGGCTCCAAGTAGAAGAAATATTTCACCTTCAGCATGAATTGAGAAACCCCAATGTCCTGTAGGGTCAGTGTACCTAAGGGGATTATTGTTCACATAGGAATACCGATTCAGGCTTTGTGGATTGTATACGTTGGGTATTTCTGTGTCTGCTTGCGTGAATCTTTTTAGGTCTGGCCGGTAGTATCGGTTCACCATGTAGACTTGTCCGGTGCTTTGGTCCCACCGGTGGCCTGTCCACCCGATTTCTCCTGCGCCTCCAGTAAGTATTCCGCCAAAGGGCAGATAACGTGTTCTTTCCTCGGGGACTTCATTGCCTGAACTATCCGTCACGACATGCGTCCCTCCCAGATGGTCGTTGTGGTAGAAATACGTTTGCCCTGCCTCTATTTCTTTACGACCCATCAACTCCCCGTTAGCGTAGTAATAGATCGTGTTGTAGGTGCCGGACGCGTTGACTTTTGTTTGGTAGTCCTTGCCCAAGTAGTATGTGGTGTCCCCACCTGAAACCTTCTTGAAACGGTTGCCCCCGTGGTCATACACATACTCTTCAACTACGGCACCGCCGCGGCTGACTTTCCTTAATCTGTTCGCATCATCGTACTCGTAGGCGAGGCCGAAGCCGCTGGTTAAACTTCCGGAGTCGTCATACATTAAAGTCTGCGTTCCCGCCGGACTCGCGCCTTGCGTGGCGACTCCACCGTTTCCGCCGAAGTTGATTCCCGCCTCAGGACCGTCTAAGACCAAGTCGCCGTCTAACTCCACGTCACCGTCCAAATTAAGGGTGGAGTCCTCAAGAGTGACGGTGTTCCCGCCGGTAACGCTAAGTTTACTACCTAAGCTTAGGATAATACTCGAAAGTTTGCATAGTGTGGGTGAATTCACGATCCAGTCTCCCACCAGCGGCGGAAGGCTTCCGCTGCAGTCCACACTCTGGCCGCCTCCGCCCGTAATCTCGACGACCGCATGCGATCCCGGGCTTGCGCCAGTGCCGTACGTGTAAGTTGAAACCACGCCGCTGCTGTTCACTAACAAAAGATTACCTATTGAATCATACTTGAAAGACATTTGGAAGCCGCCTGTTTCGTCGGCCGAAACAAGCCTGCCCAAGTCATCGTAATTAAAGGACTGCGTGTAGACTTCCACTTCAGACGACGAGATAAACTTGATATTCCCTACGTCGTCGTAAGTGTAAGATAAGTCCTGCAGGCCCGGCGTGACGATGGAATGAAGGCGGAAGTCGCCTGGATAGTAATTCAGTTCCGTGGAGACGCCATTCGCGTAAGACTTGTCACGTATTCTTCCGAAGGCGTCGTACGTGAAGGATGCGACACCGGGGATGGTGTCGAGGAGACCCATGTCGTCGTATGAGTATGTGACCTGCCCGCCATCAGGGTACACGGCAGATACCACCCGGTCCATGCTGTCGTAGCCGTAATTCTTAATCCATGAATGACCGTCCGCAATCCAAGACTCCTGGACGGGGCGGAGGCGGTCGTCGTAGGCGTAAGAGACCAAGCCGAAGCCGCCGGAAACAGACGATAAAGCACCCTTCTTCGGCGAGTCGTACTCGTAGACCACGTCAGCATCGCCTAGATAATCAACCATCAGTACCCTATTTAATTCATCGTAATTAAAGTCTTGATTTATATACGTGAACATATTATACGTAATACACGTAAATTATGTGAGGTGATTTTATGGTTAGCCTGACACTATCAGTGCCTTTTGAATTAAAGAAGAAAATGAAGAAGTTCCCGGAAATGAACTGGTCTGCAGTAGCCCGGCAAGCCATCCAAGAAAGAATCAGGATGTTGGAGGCTATGAACACGTTTTTGTCTAAGAGTGAACTGACCGGAGAGGATGCCTTAAGGATGGGTGAAAAAGTAAACAAGGCTGTCGCGAAAAAATTCCGGAGTTAAAGTAGATGGAACTCGTTGTCGACGCTAACGTGCTGTTTTCCGCACTCATCGCCCCTGAAGGATTAACGAGGGAACTCATTGTGGGCACACAGCTTTCTCTGTTTACCCCAGAATACGTTCTAGAGGAATTCAACAACCACGTTGATGAACTATCAATCAAAACACGTTTAACGAGAAATGATGTTGTTAAGGTTTTGACTGAAATAATCTCCCACTCAAGCCTCAAAGTAACACCCTTAAGTGAACTGAAAACCACGCAATCTAAGGCGGAACGCATCTCCCCCGACCCGGATGACGTCCACTATTTCGCATTGGCGTTGAAACAAAAATGCGGGATATGGTCGAACGACAAGAAACTGAAAACCCAAAATAAAGTGCCAGTATACTCAACCACAGACCTCATTAACCTATTCAAACGTAAAAAATAACACTACCCCCACCCAAAATACAATCTCATCCCAGCCTCAATCAGTAACACCCCACCCCCAAGATTCAACTCGATAGATTAAATATAAAGACTCAAGTTAAATTGATAAAACACTACGAATTTTACTTTAAGATAAAAAGGAGGTTAAGATAGAAGATGAAATCCACTGGAAAAATTGAGAGGTTACCAACAGGGATACTGGGGTTGGATGAGTTGATTGGAGGAGGGATCCCGATAGGTAGTACGTTGTTGGTGGCTGGTGGCACAGGCACTGGAAAAACAATATTTGTCACGCAAATTGTTTTTAATCGGCTCGTGGAGGGTGACAAAGTTTTGTTTCTTAGCTTGGAGTGTAGCGGCCGAGACATACTAAAACATGCTGGTGGATTAGGATTGGACTTGAATAAGTTTATTGAAAACGATTTTCAGTTGTTGATTAACACTCCCTTGAAGCCGGCGATAGACTTGAGCGAACTCGCCAGCAATATCGTGGAGGAGGTCATGAATAATGGGCGCAATCTGATCGTCATAGACTCAGAGTCGAAGCTCATAGACTTGGGCTATTATCCAGAGGAGAAAGATGACGGGGAACCCGAGGTTCGCAACGCAGTGCGCCAAGACATGGTCCGCTTCACACTTGAGTTAAAAAAGAAGCTCGAAGGACTAAATGTGACCTTAATCCTAATCGGAGAAGCAGACGAGTCAGGAAACACAATCACAAAAAACGGGATAGCAGAATACGAAGCAGACGGAGTGTTCATCCTCAACTACATGCCGGTTGGAGTTGCAGACAAGAGGACTCTCATAATACGGAAGATGCGTGACACCAAACACTCAGAGGATCCACACCCCATTGAAATAGTGAAAGGAAAAGGAATAATAGTGAAGCCAGCCGAAAAAGCATTCGAAGCATAGTCTCAACTCATCCTCTCTCATAAACACCAGAATGTTTGATTTAGTTAAACAGCTAATGATAGCTAGGGAACTGGAGTTCGGGGAAGGTAAAATAGCCTTCTTCAGCCAGAGAATGCAACTAGTTGATCCAGCATTCTTTGCTTACCGGCTCAAGCACGCAGACGACTTCTGGAAAGAAGCACACCTACAATACAAAAGTATGAAAGAAGCTAATATGGAAGCTTGGTTCGAGCCTGTAAAAAAAATCAAGGAGATAAAGGGCGATGAACTCGTGAAATGGGCAACTAGATACCATAATCTCGCTGGTTGGGGCAGTGTATCCTTCGAAGCCACACAGATTAAAAAAGGAAGAGCCAAGGTAAAAATACTGAATTCACCAATAGCGACGGCTTATATACAAATGTTTGGAAAAACAAACCATCCAATTTGCCACCTAAATCGAGGGGGTATCGCTGGAGGGGCAAGTACAATAATAGATGGGAATTTAGATGCTATAGAAATTAAATGTTTGGCTCAAGGGCACCCCCATTGTGAGATGATAGTACGCCCAAAAGATGAATTTAGAGAATTTGAAGACAAGTCACTTTTGAAACAGTTAGAGGGATAAAGGTTTGGATTGGCTTTAGCAATGAAGAACATAGAATTACTTGAAATAAAGGGCAAGTGTGTAATACCTGTGTTAAAAAAAAGTGTGGAAGAACGCTTGAATTCTCTCAAATTTGTTAACCCTAAAGTTAGAGAGTTATGTGATTATGCAATTTCGGATGATTTGTTCCTAAGAGCTGGCCTAGTTATTTTGGGTTGTGAGGCGGTAGGTGGACACGAAAATGATGTATTACCCGCTGCTGCTGCAATAGAACTATTAAATAGGTCTACACTTGTGCATGATGATTTAGTTGATGGTGATAGTATTCGATACGGTAGAGAAACTATATGGTCAAAGTATGGAGAAGGTAATGCAGTATTTGTTGGTGATTTCCTATGCGCACAAGCATTTTTAATGATATTAAATGACAAGAACTACACTGAAGATGTTAGGACCCAATGTAGCCTGCTTCTATCTGAGATGTATACTCGATTATGCATGGGCGCTATAAAAGAGGAGTTATACCAAGTCGATTACATAATATCAAAGGATGAATGCCTAGAATTAATTGAATTGCTAACCCCCCCAATAACTGAGCTAGGCATGAAAATGGGGGCTATTGTTGGTGGAGGCAAAGATGCGGAAGTGGAATCACTAGCAAATTACGGTAAACATTTAGGCATTGCATTATTTGTCTATAACCACATAGAGGGAATCTTTGGTTCCAAAAAAGCAAGCAAGATAAGGGGGGTGGACATTCTCAATAAAAAAATTAATCTATTGCTTGTATATGCCATAGAAAATGCAAAAAATAGAGATAGAGAAAAGTTACTAAAAATTTTAAAAAAGAGAAGAATATCTAATGCTGATACAAATTTTGTCATAAAAAAAATAATAGAACTTGGATCTCTTACTTATGCAAAAAATTTGATTATCTCAAATCTAAAAAAAGCGAGAAAGAATATCTCTCTTTTTCCAAAATCTAAGATAAAAAAAGATTTAGAGCATCTAACAATATCCATGTCAAATTTGTTAAATGAAAACAACACAACTAATTAAAGGATTATTATGGAGGCAAATTATCTTTAAGGAAGGAGAGATAACTATCTATGGTCATCCCATGCAATTGACTGTTTCAGCACTTTTTCCGTATCTCCTCAAAAATACAGAAGACTTCTGGAAGGAGTCTTGTTTTCAGTACGATATGATGAAAAAAACGTATGTTGAAGGTATTTACAGAAAGCTTATGAACCAGAAGGACATGACTGAGGACAAGTTCATAAAATCATGTATGAATCTACTGGATTTGTGTGGTTGGGGTAAACCATCATTTGAATCATCTGAGATTCTAAAAGGAGATGCGAACTTACAGATTGAAGATAGTGCTATTGCCACAATGTACAAGAAACTCATTGGGGTATCAGAGCATCCTGTTTGTAGTGCAACCCGGGGCGTACTCGCTGGAATAGTGACAGTGGCCTCAAAAAGAGACGACATTGAGGTAGTTGAAACAATGTGTTTAGCTAAAGGAGACCAATACTGTGAGTTTTTAATTAAGCCTCGTGAAGAATTAGTTAATAGCGGGAATAAAAACTTTCGCATACAACTCGGGATGCACCTAAAGGATGAATCCAATTCCATCACCTCAAGAGTTCCTCCAGGAAGAGGCTAAAAAAGTTAGCACTCTCCTAGAGGGGGGTCGGTTTTCTCACCCAAAAATCAATGAAATGTATTCTCATGTAATCGCAACCGGAAGAAGACTCCGAGGAGTGCTACTACTTCTATCCTGCAGGGTGGTAGGTGGTGACTCAGAGAAACTCCTGCCCGTAGCAGCGTCAATCGAACTTATACATAAGGCAACTCTTGTCCACGATGACATCATAGATGAAAGCGAAATAAGGCGGGGGAATAAAACATTCCACATAGTTTATGAAGGAGAACTAGCTCTTGTTTTTGGTGATCTATTGTATGGAAAAGCCCTTGATTTTCTGAAAAACCTAAATAAAAATTTTAATCCGGATGAAGTAGGCTTTTGCTATGACAAGATAGCTGAAGCCTATAAAAACATTTATGTTGGACAATACTTGGATCTCTCATTCGAAGGAGGTAATCTACCATCTGAGAAAGAATTTCTGAGGATGCTTTATCTTAAAACGGGTGTTTTGATAGAAACATCAGCGATGATTGGCACAAAGCTTGGAGGAGGAACAGAAAAAGAAATCAAGGCGCTTTCATCTTATGCAAAGAATATCGCGGTGGGCTTTCAAATCCAAAACGACCTGAATAGCATACTAGGTCATGAAAAAAAGATGGGGCTAAAACAGGGCACAGACATATACCAAGGAAAATGTTCGATACCGCTAATCAACTGCTGTAATTCAAATGAAGAAGCCAAACAAGAGATGATGAGGATGCTGAAAAAGGAGGATCGCAATAGAGCGGATATTCTTAAACTCACTAAAATCCTCAGAGAGAACAAATCGATAGAGTACGCCGAGGATATGGTCGAGAGCCTCCTTTCAAAAGCTAGAAAATCACTGCAGCCTTTACGTGAATCTAAGGTCAAGGATTTTTTGGTGTCAATGACTGATCGCAACATACACAAGTGGTATTGGAGTTAATATGAAAGAACTTGAACAGTACATGAAAGATAAAGTAAATGAAGTGGTAAAAAATTTGGATGAGATTAGATTTGAGGATGATAACCTAAATTCAATGATTAGATACTGTGTAACAGGTGGCCGAAGACTTAGACCAACAATGGTTTTTCTGTCTTGTGAAGCCGTAGGTGGGAACTGGAGAAAATCCATTCCGGCGGCAACATCTATCGAGGTTATGCACAAATTCACGCTTGTTCACGACGACATCATTGACGAAGATGAACAACGACGTGGAAGGATCACAGTCCATAAACGGTATGGCCGAAAAAATGCCATAATCTTAGGGGATATTGTAAGCGGGCTTTCATTAAATGCTTTAGATAAACCCGAGTTTCATGACTCACCAAAAACGATTCTAAGGTGTTATGAAGTTCTATCTGATACAGTGAACAAACTCTGTGAAGGTGAAATCAAGGACCTTATCCTGAATGTGAGGGGAGATGTAGATGAAAATGAGTACTTTGACATGGTATGTGAGAAGACGGCATATTTAATAGAGAGCGCTTGTAGGATTGGCGGTATCGTGGGTGGTGGAACAAAAGAGGAAGTAGAATGTCTTTCAAGATTCGGGAAAAATTTTGGAATAGCATTTCAAATCATAAACGATGTCAATAACCTGGTAATGGAGGATAAAGATGGCAAAAGAAGGGGTTCGGATTTACGTCAAGGGAAACTGACTCTCATGGTTCTAAAGATACATTCCAATAGTTCATTGGATGAAAAGAAGAAACTACGTACTGTACTCAACAAAAGAGATTGTTCCGAAAAAGAGCTTGATGAAGTAATACAAATGCTTATGGAAAATGGTTCTATTAGTTACGCGATTAACAAGGCTGTAGAATATGCAAACAAAGCAAGAGAAGAAATTGCTGGTGTTCAAGATAGTGAATCAAAAGAATTGATGTTGAAATTGATTGACTATATCATTATCGAAGACTACTGGAAAGAAAACCCAGAAACATGACCAATTAATAACTCAAATTTTAAGGATAGTGGGGAATAATCAACAAACAATAAAATGACACTCAATCGTTTTTCAACGGGCATTGAAAGGCTTGATGTTTTGTTGGGTGGTGGTATTCCCGAGCATTTTAGTGTTTTGATTACTGGTTACACGGGTACTGGTAAAACCATTTTAGCTCTTCAGTTGATGCACAATCTAGCTCAACAGGGTCTTAAGGGCTTGTATTTGACTTTTGAGGAGGACACTAGGAAACTCATCCAGCAGGGGGAGTGTTTTGGCTGGGACGTGCAAAAACTTTTAGATGATGGTTTGCTTGAAATCCATCCCGTCCGAAAGTATGAGTACGACATCCGGGAGATCATAAGCTACATCGCCGGCAAGAGGACTGAGGATGAAATCGGTGTTGTCGTAATCGACTCTCTGCTTATGATGACTGGGCTTAAGAGGGTTTTGAGTGGTGGAACAGATTCTGCGGTCCTACAGCAGCTTTTAAAGCGCCAGGAACTCTTCCAGCCGGGTGTTGAGGAGGAGCTTCGTAAGGAGCACATTGCCTACATTATTAAGGAGATTGATGCGATGAAATTGATGGCCTTGTATGTGAGTGAACCCCACCACGAGGGCATGTTGCTTACCGCCGAGGGGGTGGCAGAGTACGAGTGTGATGGCGTAATCCTCCTCAAGAAAAAGCTGGATAAGAGTAAAGTCGTCCACGAGTTTGTTTTGGAGAAGCTTCGTTGCACGCCAGTCGAGTGTCCGCCACAACAGTTTTTTTACGGGAAAAACGGCATCAAATTCGCCTAGTGAATGAACTTGTATACTTCAGACAAATCTAATTCCTCGACCCGGCCCGCGTTTTCCACAGTCCTCGGGTTAAACTTTCCGTCCCGCCAGACCACGAGAATCTTGTCCCTAACCCTTGCAGACAACACAACATCAGGGTGCTTGCCTGCCTCCTCACCAAGTTTACTTACATCCTTCCCTAAAGGGTGAGAGAAGAGGTACTTCAACGGGTGGATGAACGCCGCCCGCAGTTTAACGTCTCCTCTACTTAAGAGTATCGTATATTTTTTAATGACTCCGCCATCATTTAACTTGTTTATCCTATTGTAGACGGTTTTTCGGGCGACCTTAAGCTCCTCCGCGATTTTGGCCGGCGACATCCGCGAATCCTCCCTGAGAAATTCAATGATCTTCCGATCCAGTTCATCCATACTCTCAATTACTAATCTGAATCACCTTATTAAACTACACTTTCAGGCATCCTGTTACTGCATTGATTTTTATTGAATGACTGCATAACATTACCGCCCTAAGTGAGGGGGCTGAGAGTGTAACATGAAAGTCGAAGAACTACAAATCCGTCCGCCAAACTTACACGATTGTGTAACAATGGAAATGGGAGACAAAACAGAGAGGAACTCGGGTTGCTTCGCAAAGATTTTGAAGACCAGGAACAGCCTGCTAATCCCTAAATCGTTCATAAAGGAGAATAGAGTAAGAGAAGGAGACTTCCTGTTTTTCGTTAATAAATGCGGTAGATTACACGTCAAAGTATACCCGGATGGTGAAAAATGATTATCGGCGCCGGATTAATCAACATAAGAGCCAAAGGAGACGGAGAAGTAGTAGTTCCCGAACCCATATACCATCAAATACTAAGCAAATCCTACGATGAACTGGAAATAACAATCTGGTGATATATCTATTTCATAGCGATTTTAAAATACAGATGGAAGATAATACTTCGAGGAATATAGAAAAATGAGGGGGTTGCGAGTAATAAATCTAATGGGAAAAAACCTGTAAGGGATGCAGAGATAAAAGTCCCTAGGCCACCATAAATAGGGAGGATTATTGCAAAGGAAAATAGTTCCAATAAATTCTTATGTTTGGATTGAATTTCGGAGGAAATTGGAGTGACTTTTCTTACGTATTTCTTGAACATCCTAGTTGAAATAAAAAGAACATTAAGAAATCCCCATAATAAACCGATGTAGATATAGCTAGCTAGGATGTTAATTTTTCCGAGAGATAGGAGAATTAAAGGGGAAAATGAAATCGCAGACAGTAACCAAGGTATTGGGTGGTTCAGATAGGTTAAACTCTGATTTTGTTTATTAGAGCTCTTTAGAAAGTTATTTTCTTTATAGGCTGAAAGAAGGAAGACACAGAATATAACCAAAAATAATATAAAGGACAATATTTTAAATCCAGTACCTCTAAGGAATAGATAATCTGAAAGGAGGATAGAAAAAACTAGGAGATATGGTATAAAAATTGACCATGCCCAAAACTGTGGGAACCATATACTCCATTTAATCTTATTTTTAGAAAGGTCATTCATTTTCAATCTTCTGGTTCGTCTTTCTCTTTTTCCTTTTCATACTCATACATAATAAATCCCTTTAAAGTGTCAATCAACGTTTCACCCATAGCTCCACTAACTTCCTTACCAAAAACATCTTTACCTATCAACACTGTTCCGTCTTCAGTGACTTTTACTATAGCGTCTTGCCCTGCTTTGTTCCCTACAGTACCTATTAAAGACCACCCCCCAATCTTTGCCATCTCCAAAAAACTCATGTCTTCTTTTCCAAGTAGCATGTTGGATCCCTCTTCCGTTAATAGGTTTATAGTGTATATTGCAGAAAAACTTGCAATCATAGCATCACTACCGGCTGCTACGGCAGGATTTAAAGTGATTAACCCTCCAACTCCTGCACCAGTGAAACCACCAACTGATCCAGCACCCACTCCAGTTGCTATATATGCATTTCTCATTTGTGTTGATTTCTGTTCCTGAGGAACAGTAAAAGTGTACTTTACATAACCAGTTAGTCCGCCTGTAATTGCTCCAATTCCGATGGCAGTCCCCATTACACCTGCTGCTCCTGTAATTGCTGCAGGAATTTGGATGAAATGCCCACTCGGATCAGTATATTTCAGCGGATTATTCTGTGTGTATGAATATCTGTTCAACGCTTGTGGATTGTATACGTTGGGTATTTCTGTGTCTGCCTGTGTAAATCTTCTTAATAGTGGATTGTAATATCTTACGTCGTAGTAATACTGTCCTGTTGCACTATCCCATATCCGATTAGTGTATAGTCGGCTGCTTAGTCCTCCGGTGAGGATTGTGCCGAAGGGGTAGTAGCGTGTCCTTTCGGTTACGCTTCCACTCTGGTTTGTGACAAGGCTTGTGCTTCCTAGGTGGTCTGGGTGGTAGTAGTAGATTTTTTCGTTGGCGTCTTTCCTCCCTACGAGTTCCCCGTTCGCGTAGTAGTAGATGGTTTCGGATTCCTGCCCACCAGTGACCTTCACTTCATAATCCTTCCCGAAGTAGTAGGTTGTTGTATCACCATACACCTTCTTGACTCTATTTCCCTTATAATCATAAACATATTCTTCAATAACTCCGATCCCGCCAATAACCCTCTTCAACCGGTTTTCATCGTCGTATTCGTACTGTAATCCGAAGCCGCTGGTTAAACTTCCGGAGTTGTCATACATTAAAGTCTGCGTTCCCGCCGGACTCGCGCCTTGCGTGGCGACTCCACCGTTTCCGCCGAAGTTGATTCCCGCCTCAGGACCGTCTAAGACCAGGTCGCCGTCTAACTCCACGTCACCGTCCAAATTAAGGGTGGAGTCCTCAAGAGTGACGGTGTTCCCGCCGGTAACGCTAAGTTTACTACCTAAGCTTAGGATAATACTCGAAAGTTTGCATAGTGTGGGTGAATTCACGATCCAGTCTCCCACCAGCGGCGGAAGGCTTCCGCTGCAGTCCACACTCTGGCCGCCTCCGCCCGTAATCTCGACGACCGCATGCGATCCCGGGCTTGCGCCAGTGCCGTACGTGTAAGTTGAAACCACGCCGCTGCTGTTCACTAACAAAAGATTACCTATTGAATCATACTTGAAAGACATTTGGAAGCCGCCTGTTTCGTCGGCCGAAACAAGCCTGCCCAAGTCATCGTAATTAAAGGACTGCGTGTAGACTTCCACTTCAGACGACGAGATAAACTTGATATTCCCTACGTCGTCGTAAGTGTAAGATAAGTCCTGCAAGCTGGGGGTCGTAATACCCTGCAACCGGAAGTCGTCGCCGAAGAAACCTAAATTCGTCTGCAAGCCATTCACGTAATCCTTCTGCACGACGCGGCCGAAGGCGTACATCTTGATTATTTATACTTCTTGTTGGAGTATGATAAACGCCATGAAACCTTATTTCACAGTTAAATCTAGGTTAAACAAGACTATTAGGACTACTAAAGACTACTGGAATACTATTGTTGAGTTAAAGCACCCGATTATGAAGAAATATGAGAAAGAGACTAAAGAAACATTAAGAGAACCTGATGAAGTGAGGAGGAGTAGGAAAGACCCGGCAGTCCACCTATATTACCGGAGATATGATAAGTATTTTGTTTGTGTTTTGGCGAAACACTTAAACGGCGAAGGATTTATAATAACTGCTTACCTATCAAATAACGTAAAGAAGGGTGATATTGTATGGAGAAAGAGATAAGAGTGATATTCGACAAGGTCGGGAATACATTGGATGTTTGGTTTGGCGAACCACGAGAGGCTGTGTGCACGGAAATCGAGGAAGAGTTTTTAATCAAGAAAGACGTGAAGACCGGTGAAGTAGTCGGGTTTGAGAAATTCAATGTAGTCTCCGTGAAAGACGAGATACCCTCAATGAAATTTCTGGTGAAACCTTCCGACTCAGGATAGAGGAGACTAATTTCCCCCCCCTCATCCGCCACCAAGTACGTACCGCCCAAATGGTCGCTGTTGTAGTAAAACATGCCCCCACCTTCGTTCCTTCTATCAGATTAAAGGATAACTAATGACATCAAGATGACGAAGAATAGTAATAGTAGAATCCTGAGTCGTCTTTTATAATACATGCTCTTTTGATCGTCTTCTGCATCGTGAAAAAGTAGGTAGTATACAAAAGAAACTCGCTTGTTATGTTTATGGACTGATGGTACTATTAACAACTGATACTTGACTTTTTTATATAATCCTGGATTATTTTCTTTCAGGTACTCCATCAAGCGCATTAAAAGTATTATCTGATACGCAGCAATAGTAATCAGTAAGAGTACCAGTATTGAAGGTAGTAGGGTCATTTTTTCTTTTCTGAAGTATCATCCTCTTTCCTATAGAAGTGGTAGAGTAGTATAGTTCCAGTAAAAGCTATTAGAAAATTATATGGGTTTGATAAAAAATTATTTTTTATCAGAAGATAGAGTAATTCGAGTATGAGTTTCAATACGAATCCTAATAGGAAATACAAAAGGATTAATTTTTTAATATTTTTCTTTAGAGTTTTACCTGTTGAATCCGTCAATGGAGGTTGCTCATTCTTATTGCCTTCCCGTTCTGTATGCCTGAAGTAAATGAGCGGTATTAAGGCTAAAATAAATACTGTAAAAAGGACTGTAATCACTAATTTTGTGAGCATATTCACTCCCATCTGAAGTACTAGCAATGACGATGTTAGAAGGATAATAATCCCAAATATTACAAGAGCATAAGTATAAATTTTTGACCTAAAAAATTTTTTTAAAGGAGTAACTGAATTCATTTTAAATTTTTTTTTAATCATCGTTATCTGAGAAGATGATACCTCCTAATTTACTGACTGTCTTATGTGTGTCCTCTAAAAGTTGAGCTTTCACGTCATCATCTACTAGATCAAGGGTATCAATAAAAAGATCTAATGGTCCTGTAGGGATATCAATTATGCTTAAATCCAAGGACACAAAATTATCTATCTTATCACTCCATTTATCTGCTTCTCTAAAGCCTTCACCAGACCCATCACTTGCAGCTAACCTAATTACTGAGGGGATATGCCTGACTGCTTGAATCCTATCATTGCCTTCTTTCGCTTTACTATCATCATTATCCATCATTAATGCTCCCATTAATCCAGAATAGGAAATTCCGACTTCATACATCCCATCCATAGCACCTAATACACCCGTAAGCCCGGCAATGGCACCAGGCGCATTTGTTACGGGTATACTCACAAGGGAATATCCTGCTACAGCTGCACCGATACAAAATTGATTAGCCCCTCGCAACATATTTTGTCCATGCATTACTACTCCCCCATAATATACATGTCCTGTCGGGTCAATGTATATCAAAGGATTGTTCACTGTGTAGCTGTATCGGTTCAACGCCTGCGGATCGTACACGTTCGGTATTACGGTGTCCGCTTGCGTGAACCTTCGGAGTGAGGGATTGTAATACCGTGCCCCGTAGTAGTACTGCCCGGTGTTGGCGTCCCATTCCTGCCCCGTGTACAAGTTCCGACTTTCGCCACCCTCGAGGATTCCTCCGAACGGGCTGTAACGAGTTCTCTCAACCTCCAGGCCGCTACTATCTGTTACAACATGGGTTCCCCCGAGATGATCATTATGATAGAAGTTCATGACTCCTCCTTCCTTCTTTGCCACTAGTTCCCCGTTTGCATAGTAG
>Ga0265594_1001608_pt1 | contig 17369 bp, 11 predicted proteins | sample saktaG_11_FD_190147 | JGI IMG/M metagenome (GOLD analysis project Ga0265594, IMG submission 190147) | Saline water microbial communities from Sakinaw Lake, British Columbia, Canada - sak_2011_5_24_80m | ecosystem: Environmental > Aquatic > Non-marine Saline and Alkaline > Saline ... | reverse complement strand
GGCTCCGTCGCCAAATTCCCTTTTTAATTTAGAATGACACAAGTGAAGTGAAAATCATCAGATTTTCATCTCATTTTTGTCATTTTTTTGTTTTTACTTTCTGTTAGAGTGTGTTTTGTTCCGTAGGTTCCATTTTTAAACACACTCCACCCTTGGAAGGATTTATGTTTCCAATATTGTTAAACTTGGTAATATTCTAACTGCCTTTTTTAGGTTATACACCATTGCTTCAGCATAACATTGAAAGGTTACTTTTGTTTGTCCTCTGTATCTGGCTCGTTTCCTTTGTTTGCTAAAGGTACTTTCAAACGGCATTCTAATCTTTGATCTCCAGCTATCTAGATCAAAGTTTTTTTCTTTGTTATTGTTTTTTCGTAAGGTGGCGGGTACACAACCATTCAATCTAACCCACCAATCAGCTTCCTTGTAATCATAACCTTTATCCATAAACACCATACCTTGGGTGGGACAAATATCCTTCACAGCTTTGTAGTCAGGTACATTAGCGGGTGTCACTGCTACCTTTGAAATTATACCATACCTCATATCCACCGCATTATGTCGTTTGAAACCAAACCAAATATTGGTTTTACTCTTAGCACCCCATTTAGCATCTTTGTCGGCGGTGTAATTATTTATGATCGCATTTTTCAACTTTTCTTCACCGTCCGCAATCGCTTTGTCCCGCTCATCCCAGAGTGCGGTCTTGGTAATGATAGACGAAGCATCAATAAAGGTAAATACTTCCCCAAACAAGTTTTTCTTTTTCATCGCCTCATTAACCTTGTGGAATATTTCTGCCAATCTCTCTGGACCGATTCTTTTTCGGAGTTTTCCAAAATACGAATGATCTGGAGTTTGTTCCAAAAGACCAAAACCACAGAACCAACGAACACCTATGTTTAATTTTAGGGCTTTTTCCATTTGCCTATCAGAGTAATCTTCCCAAAATTGTACTAGTAATGCTTTGAATCCTTTCTCTATCGCAATACCTGTTGTACCAAGTTCACTGTAACATGCAGATAGGGAATGTGATAATTCTACAAAGTCAAAATGTTCATTTAGATATCTAAAGGGGTGATCTTTTTCTACCAGTGTATTAAATATTTCTTCTTCTGTCTCAAACAACATTTTACTTGTTTTGTTAGCTCCGATATTAGTCATATTTTTGCTTAAATTAGCTTAATTATGACTATATTATATCATATTTTAGTTGGTTTTGATAGTGGATAAAGTGGGGTATTTGGCGACAGTCCCTTGTCAGCTGCTCGCAAAGCCAATCCGATTGCACTAGAGTAAGAGAGAGATTCTTCGGCAGGCAGAGTATTTTCTTGGTTACCCCCCAAATTTTTCCAAGGTTTGCCGGGGCGAGCAATAACCTTTAGGCTCGTGGAAATTACCTTGTCCAAGTTTTTCAAATTGGAACCACCACCACACATCACAATTCTAGTTATTTTGTTGGCACCTAGAAAATGAGAATAATAAAAATCAAAAGCATCTTTTATACCGTCTAATAATTGTTTATTAAAATCAACCATTACTTTCCAAGCTTTGTCATTGCCTTTTTTATAAGAAGTACCATGTTTTATTTTTATTTTTTCGGCTTCTTCGTAAGATAAATTAAGTTTTTGTGATAATGCTGTAGTTAATATTTCACCAGAATATGGTAGTGATGTGCTAAATTGAATAATATCATGATCGTGAATAATCAAACTAGATTGGGCAGCACTAATATAGAGAATAGCCCGGGCTTCATTTTTATATTCTTTTTCAGCTGTCACCATAGATCTGGTGAGAGCTAGAGCCTCTGGTTCCAAAGCCAACACTCCCAACCCCAAACTTTCCAAAAGATAAGTATAACTATCCGATATGGTTTTGGGAACGGCACCAATTAGTAGGTTGGTAGTATTTTTTTCGATTGAATTATCGGGCAAAAATTGCCAACGTAAATAATAATTATCTTCATCAAATGGAATATGTTTTTTGGCATTGGCAATTATGTCTTCATCTAGCAAATCTTCGGCTGACTTTTTTATTTCAATGTGTTTGATAAAACTTTGGGTCTCGGGCAAAGACGCTACTACCCAGGGGCTTTTTATAGTTCTTTGTTTTTCCGTGCCTTGAAGTAGGTGTTTTATTCTTTTTCTAACTTCTTCTGGTTTTTGCAGTTCGCCATTGACAATTAATCCGGCTGGCAAATCAACTGAGCGACAGGTCACTAGTTTGTAATATGGTCGGCGATGCCAAAAAGACAAGTTCTGTAATTGAACCAGTTTTACTGACAAATCGCCGATGTCCAAACCAAAGGCATTGGGAAATGGATTGGTAAACATAATTTAAAAAATACAAAATACATGGAAAAACATACAATATATTTTGTTCATCAAAAATGGTATGTTATTATACTTATTATAGCACAAAAAAACCTTTTAGTGGAGTTAGTGTTTTTTTCAATAACAAATACGATATAAAGCACAGACCTAAATCTCTCCCCCTCGTAGGGGCAGGCAGGCGGTAGGCAGGGTGGGGGTTGATACTTAAAAGCAAGCAACTATCGTTTTATTAAAAACTAAATAAAATTCTTCGACATTCAACCCCTCCCTAACCCTCCCCTAAGAGGGGAGGGGAAAAAATTTTATGTCTTATTTTTTTATTAGAATATTACGGTTAGTAAATAAAAAATAACCCTAGCGGGTTATTTTTAATATTTTTTACTATGTATATTTTTCCATGTATCTTGTTTGTTAGAAGTTTTGCACGAGCGAGTACATTGGCATGATCACAGCGACGGCAATGCCGGCGACAGCTAGACCTAAGGCGAGGATTATAATTGGTTCAATGATGGTGGCAAAATTTTTCATAGTTCTATCCACTTCATTGCCATAAAAATTAGCGAGCTCATCTAATAACTGATTTACCTCACCAGTTCTTTCACCAACCATAATCATTTCCGTCACCATCGGAGGAAAAAGATAATGATTTTCTCCTAAAATTTCTGACAAAGGCACGCCAGTTTTTATTTTTTCTGAAGTTAATTTTAAATAGTCTCGATACAAAACATTGCCACAAGTTTGACTAGTGATTTCAACTGCTTGAACAATAGGAATAGTACTTTTCAAAAGTGAAGATAGAGTTAGCGAAAATCTGGCTAAGTTTATTTTTTTTATAACCATCCCCAAAATTGGTAGGTGTAAATTTAGATTGTGAATTGTTCGTCTAAATTTTGGATATTTTTTTAAAGAAAAAATAAATAGGAAAATAATTGCGATTAAAGAAATTAAAACAATGACCATATTTACTGGTTGGCTGGCAAAGTCAGTAATAACGATTAAAATCTTGGTGGCCAGTGGTAGTTCGGCATCAAATTCCTCAAAAAGAACGGTGAGTTTTGGTAATACCACTGTCACCATCATAATACCAATAGCAACCATAGCCACGACAATAACGGCTGGATAAATTAAGGCTCCACGAATTGTGGAAATTAATTTTTCATTTTTTTGCATTTGATCTACCACTTGTTTTAGTGATTCTTCCATTTTGCCCGCCACTTCACCAGCTTCTATCATTTTTACATAAATCGGCGGAAAAGCTTTGGGGTATCTGGCTAGCACCTCGGCCAATGGTTGACCTTTTTCAATATCGGTTTTTATTTCAATAATTATTTTTTGTAATTTTTTATTTTCAATTTCTTTGCCAAGAGTATCCAGCGATTCCACCAATGACAAACCGGCATGAATCATGGTGTGGAGGTGTTCCAAAAAGAATATTTTTTGTATCAAAGGAATGCGAGTAAGATGATCAGTTACCCAATTATTTATTTTCTGTTCAAGCGGGGATAATTGTTTTTCTTTTTTCATACTAATATACTAATTGTACGAATTATACTAATGCTATACAAATGTGCGTTGTTGTAAGGTTGATGTTAAAAAATTAGTTATTACAAATAAAAAAGTTTGAATTAATAGCCCCTCCCCCTATGAGGGGGAGGTTAGGAGGGGGTTATTTGCACTAAAGAAAACCCCACCCTGTCCCTCCCCTCATAGGGGAGGGGACGTAATTGAGTTTGTATTTTATAACCCAAAGAAAGTAGTCATCAGATAATTTTCTAAGAAAATATTAGTATACCATTAGTATAATTCGTACAATTAGTATATTAGTATCTATTATTTTATTCTTTAGTCACTCGCAAGACTTCTTCTATTGTCGTTATGCCTTGTTTGGCTTTGATTAGGCCGTCTTCCATCATGTTCATCATACCATTTTTACGGGCTAAATTTTTTATTTCCGATGCCGAGGCGTGTTCGTTTATTTTTTTAATAATACTTTCATCAATTTCCATTACTTCATAAATACCAATTCGGCCTCTGTAGCCAGTTTGATTGCAGTGGCGACAGCCTTCGCCGTGAAAAAAAGTCATGGTTTGTAGATTTTTTTCATTTGGCTTTAATTTTAATTTTTGACTTTTGAATAGGGCGGTCAATTTTTTTACCTCGGCTGTTTTTTGTAATTCTTCAAGAGCTTTTTTGTCCAAATGAAATTCTTTTTTACATTTTTCACAAATTTTTCTAACCAAACGTTGGGCCACAATAATATTGGTGGTAAAAGCAACTAAAAAAGGTGGCACCCCCATATCTAACAAACGAGGTAGGGTGGTCGGCGCGTCATTGGTATGCAAAGTGGACAAGACCAAGTGTCCGGTCATGGCTGCGTGAATAGCAATTTCAGCTGTTTCTTGATCACGGATTTCTCCGACCATAATAATATCTGGATCTTGACGCAAAAAGGCGCGCAAACCAGTCGCAAAAGTAAAACCAGCTTTGGAATTTACTTGGCTTTGGTTAATTCCATCAACATGATATTCAATTGGATCTTCAATTGTAGAAATGTTAACATTTGGTTTGTTGAGCAATCCCAAGATAGAATACAAGGTGGTGGTTTTTCCTGATCCAGTTGGTCCCGTCACCATAATTGTACCATGGGGTTTGGTAATAGCGCGTTCTACCAATTTTTTTGGATAAGGTAAAAAGCCCAACTGATCTAGAGTTAGTGGTTTTTGACCTTCGTGCAAAATACGCATTACCACTTTTTCACCATCATAAACTGGAATTATGGAAACACGAAAAGATAATTTTTCATCTTGAATTTGAATTTTAAAACGACCATCTTGCGGTTTCATGTGCTCATCAATTTTGATATCAGACAAAATTTTGATTCTAGCAATGATACCACTTTTGACAGTCTTGGGTAGAGTCATGACATTGTGCAACATACCATCAATGCGGTAGCGGACAGTGACGGCTTTTTCCGTTGGTTCAATATGAATATCACTGGCGCCCTCATAGACAGCGTGTTCCAAAATACTATTTACAATATTTATAATCGGCAATTCTTCGGCCGCTTTTTTTAGATCACTTTCAGCAACTTCTTGGCCATCAGTTAGTTGGGTAATGGCCACTTCACTTTCCAAATCAGCGTGATAACGTCTGATGGCATCTTTGATACTTTCTGGATTGGTCAAATAAACCTTGGGAGCAAGTCCAGTTTTGCGGTGTAAAAATTCTATAGTTTGAATATCTTGTGGATCAAGCGTGGCTAATTTAATTTCACTATTATTTTTTTCAAAAGCCACAATGCTATGAGTTTGGGCAATCAAAGGTGGTACTAGATTTAGAACTTCTTTTTTAATTTCTTTGCCCTTTATTTCAATAAATGGCACATCAAGAATTTTGGCCGCTTCGGTGTATAATTTAATTTCATCTACCACACCCTCATGCAATAAATATTCTTCCAAAGTCCGATTAAGCTTTTTGGCTTTTTCCGCGTAAATTTTTAAATCCGAAGTCTTTAAATTGAAGAATTTTTTAATCAACTGATAAAGTAGTTTTTCGTTTAACATAAAATTAGAGAATTTAAGTTATTCTATCATTAGTATTATAACACAAAGTGGGGTTTTTGTACTATTCGTATTTCACGAATCACGATACACGTAACACGTAACACGACACGGGTGATTGATGGACAGTGATTATTTTACATGCTATCTGTTATCAGAGTATACCGATGCCCTTTGGGTATCTGAAAACTGCTAACTATAAACATTCTATATCTAAGTGTTGTTTTTATTAAATATTTTAAATCATTTATCATCTATCATCTATCACCCAATCACCCGGGTCGTGTCTCATCCTCTATTGACAGTTTTTAACAAATATAGTATTATATTCCCATAAATGTCAGCGCTAATTTCTAGCTTGAAGGTCGTATCAAGCGTTAGGGGGGTAGAAAACAAATAAATCCGTTCCAAGTCAACGAAGATTTGTCTTTATGTTTGGTTTGCGGTCGGGTAATACATTAAATTATGCAAAATTACGAGTTATTATTGATTTTACCTGGTACTTTATCAGAAGACGAGGTAGAACCTTTGTTAGAGAAAGTTAGTAAAATTATTGTTGATGCGGGTGGAGCCAATTTTTTGGTTGAAAAATTAGAAAAAAGACGTTTGGCTTATCCAATCAAGCATATCCGTTATGGCTATTTCAATTTAGCTTATTTTGATGCTGAGCCAGAAGTGGTGGTAAGTATTCAAAAAAAGTTAGTTTTGATTCCAGAATTATTACGGGCTTTAGTTCAAAAGCATGATCCTGCTAAACAAAAAAGCCGAGTCATTCAGTTTGGTTTGCCAATGGGTGGACAAAACCGAGAGGAATCAACCTATTCTAATTTTAGAGCAAGCGCGAATGAATCAAGACCAGTTGAAGTTAAAATTGAAAAAGAAGAGCCAGCCAAAGAAGTGGATTCTACTTCTGTTAAAATAATAGTAGATGAAGAACCAAGTGAATTTGAATCTTCAAAGATTGAAACTGAGTCTGTGGAAGAAGAAGTGAAGAAAGAAAAAAAGAAAGAAGAGAGGGGAGAAGTGAAGAAAGATATAAAAAGAGAAACAAAAAAAGAAAAAGTTAGCATGGAAGATATTGACAAAAAGTTAGATGAGATTTTGGATATTGACCTTTCTAGTGTATAATATTGATTATGTACGAACTACAAAACGCTTCGCTTTATGAACATACGAACTACAAAAATATTTTTTAGTTCGCGGTTCGTATGTTCCTGCCTGCCCTGCCTACCGGCAGGCAGGCGGCAGGCACGACGTAGCTGTTTGTAGTTCGTACATATATAATTTATTAACTAACAAACAATATGGATCTCAATCGAGCAACCGTGTTGGGGCGATTAACTCGCGACCCAGAAGTGCGAACTACTCCAACTGGACGTAGCGTCGCTAATATTACCATCGCTACTGGTAGAGTTTGGACCGATCAATCTGGTGCCAAACAAGAAAAAAGCGAATTTAACAACTGTGTTTTGTGGGGCAAGCTAGCGGATATCGCTGGACAATATTTAAGCAAGGGTCGTCGTGTTTATGCTGAGGGTCGTTTAGAAACACGCGATTGGGTAGGTAAAGACGATGGTGTAAAGAGGTATCGCACTGAAATTATTATTGATAATTTTATAATGCTTGATGCTCCTCGTGGTGCTTCAGCTCCAACAAGTGTTTCAGACGAAGTTCCACCGCCACCAGTGGATATGGCTGGCGATGACGATGATATTAAAGTTGAAGATATTCCATTTTAAACTAAACGTTGATTGATGCGGGCTAAACGTTGATTGACGCAGATAAATATAGTATGCAAAATAAATCAAAAAAATCATGTCATTATTGTGCTAATAATGTTGAAGTAGTTGATTACAAAGATATACAAACCTTACGTCGTTTTGTATCTTCTTATTTCAAGATTGCCCCTCGCCGACGTAGTGGTTTGTGTGCCACACATCAACGTCGTGTGGCTAAGGCAATTAAACAAGCTAGAATTGCCGGTCTAATGAATTTTAGTCCTAGATAGTAATTACGCGAATGGCACAAATATAGACGAATCAACACGAATAGACCCGCTCCGATGTACATCGGAGCGGGTTTTTTTTGTTTACAAAATGTCTTATACCCAATCTGGTTGTGGATAACTTTTTCACCACCACAAGTAAAAAAGTTAAAATTTTGCTAAAATAAGCCAAACTTGACACAGTCATTCGACTGTGCAAGCTCAATAGTTATTAACCTATCCAATTTGACAAAACTATTTTTTTAGTGTACTATTAAGCCAACCTGATTTTTGCCAAAAATGGCAAAAATTCTCTAAGTTAAGTCATTTATCTCGACTTTGTCGGGACTAAAGACGTACGCTTTCTCTGCACTGGCCACATGTCTTTCTTGTCTATAAGAGCGTACGTGTACTCTCAGATTTCCGAAATGGGGTCATGGGGGTCCGTACCAACGTCATGCGTGCAAAAAATTTTATAAAAAATAACGAGTAGTGATGAACACCTTTTGTTTGGGGGTGATTTTTTTGTTGCCTACAAAAATTAATATCCAGATTTCCAGATAATTCAGATTTACGGATAATATAATTACAATTAATATAATTACAATCCGTAAATCTGAATTATCCGTATATCCGAATATTAATTTTAAAAAATATTAACTTATACACTATGTCACTAGTCAAACGCCAGCCAACTTTAGAAAAAAAACGAAAGTTTTTTACGGATTTGCAAGATGCCATTCCCATGCCTGATTTGGTGGAAGTGCAAAAAACTTCTTATGATTGGTTTCTAAAAGATGGTATTAAAGAATTATTTGAAGAGGTTTCACCTCTGACCGATTTTACTGGTCGTGATTTGGAATTATATTTTGAAGATTATTATATTGATGAGCCAAAGTTTGACGAAGTAGTTTGTCGAGAAAAAAATATTACTTACGAAGCACCACTGCGAGTGAATGCCAAATTAGTAAATAAGAAAAATAATAAAATTGATACTCAAGAAATATATTTAGGTGATTTACCTTTGATGACAAGCCGTGGTACTTTTGTGGTAAATGGTATTGAAAGAACGGTTGTGTCTCAGTTGATTCGTAGTTCCGGTGCTTTTTTTACTGCGGAAACATTACGTGATCGTCGTTTTTATGGTGCCAAAATTATTCCTAATCGTGGTGCTTGGATTGAAGTAGAAACTGACCAAAACAATGTTTTGTGGATCAAAGTTGATCGTAAACGTAAAGTAGCGGCTACAGCCTTGTTGCGTGCTTTTGGTTATTCCACCGAACAAATGACAAAAGAATTGGCTAGTGTAAATACTCACCCTAATATTGATTATGTTGAAAATACTTTGAAAAAAGATATTTCTTCAAGTGAAGATGAGGCCATGATTGAAGTTTACAAACGTATTCGTCCGGGTGATTTGGCCATGGCTGACAATGCTAGAAGTTTAATCAATTCCATGTTTTTCAATTTTGATCGTTATGATTTGGGTAGAGTTGGTGTGTACAAATTTAATACTAAATTTGAATTGGGTCTAGAAAGAAAAGATTTTGAAGAAAAAGAAAATCGTGTATTGTCACCAGAAAAAGTTTTATTAGTTATAAAAGAAGTTGTACGTTTAAATGTCACCCAAGAACAACCAGATGATATTGATCATTTGGGTAATCGTCGTATTAGGGCAATTGGTGAATTGGTACAAAATCGTTTCCGAGTTGGTTTGGCCAGAATGGAAAGAATTGTCAAAGACAGAATGAGTACTTATGAAATGGATAATTTGACTCCTAATAAACTTATCAATGCTCGTCCGGTAATTGGTTCAGTGCGTGAGTTCTTTATGAGTTCACAGCTGTCCCAATTTATGGATCAGGTCAATCCTTTGGCTGAGTTGGAACACAAACGTAGAATTAGTGCGTTGGGACCAGGCGGTTTGTCTCGTGATCGAGCTGGTTTTGAAGTGCGTGATGTACACACTACTCACTATGGTAGGATTTGTCCAATTGCAACTCCAGAAGGACCAAACATTGGTTTGGTAGGTCATTTGGCTAGTTTTGCCAAAGTTAATAGTTTTGGATTTTTGGAAACACCTTATCGTAAAGTAATTCATGATGTCACCAATCAAGCCGATTTGACTGTGGGTGAGTTTTTACGAATTGATGTTGCTGGAATTGGCAAGGTAGGTGATAAGATTGATAAAGCGATGGCTAAAAAATTAGCCAAGAAAAAAGATTTGAAAAAAGTGCCAGTTTGTCCACGAGTGACTAATGAGGTGGTTTATTTAAATTCTTTTCAAGAAGAAAGAATAATCACTGCTAGTGCCACTACAGAGTTGGATGAAAATAATATTATTGTAAAAGAAAGAATTCCTGCTCGTATCAAAGGTGAGGCCGGTATTGTAGAAAGTGAACGAGTAGATTTTTTGGATGTGGCTTCCAATCAAATTTTAAGTATTGCAACTTCACTTATTCCATTTTTGGAACACGATGATGCGACTCGAGCTTTGATGGGTTCAAACATGCAAAGACAAGCAGTGCCAACTATTATGCCAGATTCACCAATTGTGGGTACTGGTGTGGAAGCGGTTGCAGCCCAAAATAGTGGGCATGTAATTTTGGCTGATGAAGCTGGTGAAATTACTGCAGTTGACGCGGAAAAAATTGAATTAACTGCCAGTAAAGGTAAAGTGTTTATTTATAATTTAAATAAATTTGTTCGCTCCAATGCTTCTAGTTGTATCAACCAGCGACCAATTGTTACTTTGGGTGAAAAAATTAAAAAAGGTGATCCTTTGGCCGACGGTCCATCTACTCAAGGTGGTGAATTAGCTTTGGGACAAAATGTTCTAGTGGCTTATATGGTTTGGGATGGTTTCAATTATGAAGATGCGATTATCGTTTCCGAAAGATTGGTACAAAGTGATAAATTTACTTCAATTAATATTGAAGACTATACCAATGATATTCGGGAAACTAAATTAGGACCAGAATTAATTACCAGCGACATTCCAAATGTTAGCGAAGAAAAATTAAAAAATCTTGATTCTGAAGGTATAGTTAGAATTGGTGCCGAAGTTCAATCCGGTGATATTTTGGTCGGTAAAATTACACCAAAAGGTGAAACAGAATTATCACCAGAAGAAAGATTACTTCGAGCTATCTTTGGTGAAAAGGCTAGAGATGTAAGAGATTCATCTTTGTATTTAGAGCATGGTGAACATGGTAAGGTAATTGATATAAAAACATTTTCAGCCGAAGTTGGTGATAAATTGCAACCAGGTGTGATCAAGCAAGTTCAAGTGACTGTGGCTGATATGAGAAAAATTCAAGTTGGTGACAAGATGGCTGGCCGTCATGGAAACAAGGGTGTTATTTCTAGAGTTGTACCAGTTGCTGATATGCCATTTTTGGAAGATGGTACGCCAGTTGATATTATTTTATCTCCACTTGGTGTTATCTCTCGTATGAATTTGGGTCAGCTTTTGGAAACCCACTTGGGATTAGCAGCCAATGCTTTGGGCTATAAAGTTGCTACGCCAACTTTAAATGGTATTACCGAAGACCAAATAAAAGGTGAATTAGAAAAAGCCGGTTTTCCAGTTGATGGTCAATTACAACTTTATGATGGCCGAACTGGTAATGCGTTTGATAAAAAAACAACGGTTGGTTATAGTTATATGTTGAAATTAAATCACATGATTGAAGACAAACTTCACCAGAGATCAATTGGTCCTTACAGTTTGATTACCCAACAACCATTGGGTGGTAAAGCTCAATTTGGTGGTCAGAGATTTGGAGAAATGGAAGTTTGGGCTTTGGAAGCTTATGGTGCAGCTCATACTTTGCAAGAAGTTTTGACTATTAAATCTGATGATGTACCTGGTCGTTCCAAAGCTTACGAAGCTATTATCAAAGGTGAAAAAATTAGTCGAGTAAATATTCCAGAATCATTCAATGTTTTGGTGCGTGAGTTAAAAGGTTTGGCTTTGGATGTAGAATTGATGGGAAAAAAAGAAGATGGTACTTATGTGAATGTAGAAGAATTACGAAAAGAAAGACAAGCTAAAAGAGATAAAGAAGATGAAGAAGATGAAGAAGAACAGAGAAATTATAGAGGAAGGTAAAATTTGTAAATTTCTCACAATCAATTAAAATTAATAAAAAAATATAAATATATAATTTATGCCACGCGATTCAATACAAACTATGGATTTTGACGCTATGCGTCTCAAGGTTGCTTCCCCCGAAGTAATTAGAGGTTGGTCTTACGGCGAGGTCACCAAGCCAGAAACAATTAATTATCGCACGCAAAAACCAGAAAAAAGTGGTTTGTTTGCCGAAGAAATTTTTGGCCCGACCAAAGACTGGGAATGTTTTTGTGGAAAATATAAAAAGATTCGCTATAAAGGTATTGTCTGCGATAAGTGCGGAGTGGAAGTGACTCACTCTTTGGTGAGACGTCAACGTATGGGCCATGTTGATTTGGCAGCACCGACAGCTCATATTTGGTTTTTACGTTCCATTCCTTCCAAAGTCGGTTTGATTTTGGATTTGTCTATTCAGTCTTTAGAAAAAGTTATTTACTTTGCTTCTTTTATAATTACCAAAGTAGATGAAGAAGGAAAAAAAGAAGTGCATGAACTTTTGAAACAAGAATTTAAGAGCAAGAAAAAACAAATTACTAAAGAATTTGATAATAAAATTCAAGAGGCGGCTGACAAAAAACAAGGCAACAAAGCTTTGGAAGAATTGGCCAAAGAGCGAGATAGAAAAATGGAAGCATTGGAAGAAGATCTAAAAAGTGCCGAATCAGAATTAAAAGAAATTCAAATGATGAAGATTATTTCTGAAAATAAATATCAGGAATTATCTTTGCGTTATGGTACTTTGTTTGATGCTGAAATTGGGGCTGAAGCTGTGCGCAATTTGCTTGAGCGTATGAATTTGGAAGAAACAATCAAAAATTTGGAAAAAGAAATGGAAACAACCAAGGGTGCTAAACGCGAAAGATTAATTCGCCGTACCAAATTGTTGAAGAGTTTGTCACAAAATAACATTAGACCAGAATGGATGATTTTGAAAGTTATTCCAATCGTACCACCAGATTTACGTCCAATGGTAGCTTTGGATGGTGGTCGGTTTGCTGCTTCTGATTTGAATGATTTGTATCGTCGTGTTATCAATCGTAATAATCGTTTGCGTCGTTTGCTTGAATTGAATGCTCCAGAAGTAATTTGTCGTAATGAAAAACGCATGTTGCAAGAAGCTGTTGATGCATTGATTGATAATAATGCTCGCGCTTCAAAAACTGTGACTGCTTCCACTGGTCAAAAAAGACAATTGCGTTCTTTGGCTGATATTTTGAAAGGTAAGCAAGGTCGTTTTCGTCAGAATTTGCTCGGTAAACGAGTAGATTATTCTGGTCGTTCAGTTATTGTGGTTGGACCAGAATTACAATTATCTGAATGTGGTATTCCAAAAAGAATGGCTTTGGAACTTTTTCGACCATTTGTCATGTCTGAAATTATCAAGCAAGAATTGGCTCACAATGTCCGCAGTGCTAGTCGTTTTATTGAAACCAACGCGCCAGAAGTATGGGATATATTAGAAGAATTGACCAAAAAAACTCGTGTGATGCTTAATCGTGCTCCAACCTTACATCGTTTGGGTATTCAGGCTTTCAAACCTCGTTTGGTAGAGGGTAAAGCTATTCGTTTGCATCCTCTTGTTTGTCCAGCTTTCAACGCTGACTTTGATGGGGATCAGATGGCAGTCCATTTGCCTTTGACCGAAGAAGCTCGTTGGGAAGCAGAAAATCTAATGGCTTCAGAAAAAAATCTACTAAAGCCGGCCACAGGTACACCAGTGGTGACACCTCAACAAGATATTGCACTTGGGTGTTATTATCTCACAAAATATGATGAGACCGACACTGCCGAAGTTAAAAAAATATTTTCTAGTACAAAGGAAGCTCGGTTTGCTTACAAAACTAGACATATTGGTTTGCGCGAACGAGTGAAAGTTAGATTTAATGATTTGTCAAAGTTTGAAGAGGGGGTCGGTCCAATTGTTGAGACTTCCATTGGTAGAATTTTATTTAATGAAATTTTTCCAGAAAAAATTCCTTTTTACAACAAGGCCGTGACCAAAAAAGATTTAAGTCAACTTATTAGTTTGCTTTTGGAAACTTATGACAAGAAAGAAACTGCTTTCATGTTGGACAAAATAAAAAATCTTGGTTTTAGATATGTGACAAAATCTGGTTATTCTTTGGGTATGAATGATTTTGGACACATTAAAGAAAAAGAAGGTATTCTAAAAGAAGGTGACGAACGAGTTTTGCAAACTCAGCAACAATATGAAGAAGGATTATTAACTGATTCTGAACGTCATGCCAAAATTTTGGAGATTTGGACTGATGTCAAAGACCGAGTTGTTTCTCACAATAAACGAGTATTAGACAAAGATGGTTCAGCTTTTGCTATGATTGATTCTGGTGCCCGTGGTTCTTGGGGGCAGTTGGGTCAAGTTATTGGTATGAAAGGTTTGGTGGCCTCCCCATCCGGTGGTATTATTGAATTGCCGGTAAAAGGCAACTTTAAAGAAGGTTTTGGTGTGCTAGAGTTCTTTATTTCTTCTCATGGTACTAGAAAAGGTTTATCTGATACAGCTTTACGTACTGCCAATGCTGGTTATTTGACTCGTCGTTTGGTAGATGTGGCTCAGGATGTCGTAGTTTTGGCTGATGATTGTGGCGATGAAGAGGGCGCATATATTACCAAGTCTGAAACTGAAAATATGGGTGAAAAAATGTCTGATCGTTTGATCGGTCGGTTTACTATGGAAGATATTAAGATTGGCAAAAAAGTAATTGTAAAAAGTGGTGAATTAATTGAAGAAGCAGCAGCCAGACAAATTGATGATTCAGTCATTGACAAAGTACATGTACGTTCAGTTCTTCGTTGTCATTTACCAAAAGGTGTTTGTAAAAAATGTTATGGTTATGATCTTGGTCACAACAAGTTGGTTAATCAAGGTATTGCTGTTGGTATCATCGCAGCTCAATCCATTGGTGAGCCGGGTACACAGTTGACCATGAGAACTTTCCATCTTGGTGGTGTGGCTGGTGGTGGTGATATTACTCAAGGTTTGCCTCGAGTTGAAGAATTGTTTGAAGCTCGTAATCCAAAACGAAAAGCAGTTTTGTCTGAGGTTGATGGTGAGGTAGAAATTGAAGATGCTGATGGCAAAGTTATTACTAGTCCAACTGGTCGTAAAATTTTTGAAGGCCGTCGTGGTCAAAAAATTATTAGAGTCACTTTTGAAGGCATGGATGAATTGAAGATTGGAGTAAAAGCCAATGATGATGTCAAAGTAGAAGAGGGACAAAAAGTTGCCAAGGATGATGTCTTGATAGTTAGAGGTGATTCTGGTGAAGAGGTAAGAGCCAAATACAGTGGTGTGATTAGAAAAGAAAAACGCCATTTGATGTTGAGTTATGAAGGCCGACATGCCAAAGAATATATTGTGCCAGTTGGCTACAAACTTTGGATCAAGACTGGTGATGTTGTCAAAAAAGGTGAACAGTTGACCGAAGGTGCCGTTAATTTGCACGAGTTGTATGAATTAAAAGGCCGTGAAGCTGTGTCTGATTATATTTTGCGTGAGATCAAAGAAATCTATTCTTCTCAAGGTCAGAGATTAAATGATAAACACGTAGAAATTATTATCAAACAAATGTTTAGTCGTGTTTATGTAGAAGATGCTGGCGAAACCGAATTATTACCAGGTGAAATTGTTGAAAAATCTCAGTTTATATTGGCCAATGTTCATGCCAAACGCGAAGGTAAAAAAGAAGCTGAAGCTCGTGAACTTTTCTTGGGTATTTCCAAAGTATCGCTTTCTACTCAAAGCTTCTTGTCAGCTGCTTCCTTCCAAGAAACTGCTAGAGTTTTGATCAATGCTTCAGTCACTGGTAAGATGGATTATCTAGAAGGTTTAAAAGAAAATGTTATCATCGGTCGCCGAATCCCAGCTGGTACTGGGTACAAAGGTAATGAGGTTGATCTTGATAAAGAAGTGTTAGCAGAATAAGTTTATAAAAAAAGAGGCCGTAAAGCCTCTTTTTTGTTATCATTATTTTTTTATTTTGGCGACGGGGCAGAGGGGTCGGGGGGGGGGCGAAGCCAAAATATTTTTTTACTATTTTTTCTGTGCGATTCCAATTTTCCACACGCCTTTTTCTAAAAAGGCCTCTATTGTTTGACGAGTTGCTTTGTTGATCAAATTAGAGTGCGATACTTTATTTATTTTTCCGTATTCCGCAAGTGTCATAATTTGCGCGCCTTCCAAATAAGCAAGTCGTTTGTAGTAGCTATTAGTAAGCGCTTTACCAACAATTTCTTCCATAATAGCAGTTGTGCCATTAGCATCAAACTCTCTAAATGCCTCGTAGTATTTTTTTCGGTCAATAAATTTAATATTTATCGGTACAAATCCTTCTCGGATTAGTAGATAGTTGTTTATGACGCGCCCAATACGGCCATTACCATCGCAAAATGGATGGGTGTATTCAAAAGTAAGATGCAACTTCGCTATCCGTTTAATAATATTTTCATGACTGGTGGCATTATATTCAGCCAGCATTTTTTCTAAGCGTTCCATCACTTCTTTAGGATTAGGTGCAATATGACTGCCAACACGCACAAATTCATTGTCTTTTCTAAACCTTCCGGCAATATCGTTATGAATATTGGCAATTAACATTTTATGAAGTGATAAAATTACTTCTAGAGTAAGTTCTTGTTCCTTGGCCCGTTTATCAATATATGACACCACTCGCGCCAAGTTTTTGGCTTCAAACATTTCTCGTTCAGTGATATATCTGTCTAGATCTATTTGCAAAAGGATTTTTTCAGTCTCTTCCAATGTGAGGGTGCTGTTTTCAATAGCATTAGAGTTATATACTTGTTCGGCCACTTCTGCTTCGCTTAATAATCTTAAAAGATCTTGTTTTCCAACAGATGCCCTATAGAAGCGTTCCCTTAGGGTAGAAATAGTGTTAAAAACATGTAAGGTTTTTGGCATAGTATAGAAATAAGTGAATAATGAGTAATATAACCCTATTGTACACTATTTTCACTGTTTTGTCAATATAATCGTGAAAAAGTATGAAAAATAACTAAATTTCACGGTTATGTAAAATAAATTATAAAATATATACAAACGTATTGGAAATTTTAATATGGTTTGGTAGTTAGTTTGTGAAAAACCATATCAGTGGGTTTTGTGAGGGAGTGTCGGATAATGTGGCGCGTGTATGCGATGTCCTTACTCCCAAACCACAGTTTGGAGAGGAAGGATTTCGCATACACGCTGTTCGTATAATAATAGCATACCAAATATGGTATGCTATTACAAGCGAGATCCACGTAGCGTCGTGTTGGGGTTTATGTCCCCGTCGTCTAACCTGTGGCCTCCTTTTAAAGTTAAATAAGCGGAT
>Ga0265594_1001604_pt1 | contig 17402 bp, 12 predicted proteins | sample saktaG_11_FD_190147 | JGI IMG/M metagenome (GOLD analysis project Ga0265594, IMG submission 190147) | Saline water microbial communities from Sakinaw Lake, British Columbia, Canada - sak_2011_5_24_80m | ecosystem: Environmental > Aquatic > Non-marine Saline and Alkaline > Saline ... | reverse complement strand
ACTTGAGTCTCTGTCTGGCCCTTTTTGATAGCTTAGGAATACTTGCCAGGCGTCTGTATCCCGGTATCGTGCTGTAAACATTCATAGTGCATCCATTATAACGTCCTTTCATAACTTCTGTGTGTGTGTCACTAACCTATCTGAACTAAATCACATGCACCATGTATCGAGGAAAGCGAGCCGGCTTTCTAATTATCTAAATCCTGTCAATTACTGTTTTTATCCTTTTGGAGTGGCTCCATGAGATTAGACATTTCAGGTTGGGAAGCTTTGGCAGGGTCGAGATATTCTATGATGGAGGATAGAAAGGATCTTGCCATGAAGAAGCAGAGAAATTCCAGTCATACCTTGTCGCGTCTTCGATAGAATATTCCGCTGGTTTGTTGACCGTTGCTATTTCACTGGTATAAATTCTGTTGTACTGAAATGAACGAAGAATTGATTGCTCCCTGTGGCATGAATTGTGCAGTCTGTAGTGGTTACCTTGCGTTTGCCAATGACGTTCGAAGTAAGGGAATAAGGATGCCGTACTGCCGTGGTTGCCGAGCACGGGATAAAATTTGTGCTTTCTTAAAAAAGCGCTGCGCGATGTTAATGGAAGGCAAAGTGAAATACTGCTATGAGTGCCCTGATTTCCCATGTGAGAACCTCAAGCATCTCGATGCCAGTTACCGTAAAAAATTCAGGATGAGCATGATTGAGAACCTTGAATTCATCAAGGAGCATGGCATCGCAAAACTACTCGAAAGGGAGACTGACAAATGGAAATGCCCCGAATGCGGTGAAATGATATGCTGTCACAACGGTATTTGCTTTAACTGTGGAGTGGAGAAGCTAAAAGTAAAGGAAAAGCTCTACCGGTGGGAAGATGACTGAGTCGCCGCTTCAGTCATAGGGGGCAGTTCAGTTCCCAGGGTGAAAGAACTTCTGCCTCACTGTCGGTAATGACAATGTCTTTTTCAAAGTGTGCAGAGAGGCTACCATCGGCAGTAACGACTGTCCAGCGATTCTTCTTAACCTTAGTTCGCCACCCGCCAGTATTCACCATCGGTTCAAGTGCGAAGGTCATTCCTTTGCGCAGGATAGGGCCGTGCCCTGGTGGTCCAAAGTTTGGTACCTGGGGGTCTTCATGCATGTCTCTCCCGATACCGTGTCCTGTATATTCACGCACGACTGAGAAGCCCCTCGATTCTACATAATGCTGAACAGCGGCTGATATATCGCTTAGATGTGCTCCAGGTCGAGCGGCAGCAATTCCAGCCTCAAGGGAAGCTCTGGTTGCTTCCAGAAGCTGCTTCGCCTGGTGGCTGATTTCACCTATTCCTATGGTTAAAGCAGCATCACCATGGAAACCATCGACAATGGCACCAAAATCCAGGGAGACGATATCGCCATCACGAATTGTTCTATTACCAGGGATACCGTGTACTATCTCGTCATTTACTGATACGCAAAGACTGGCAGGGAATCCCCCATAGCCTTTAAATGATGCCGTAGCTCCACATTTCGCCAGCTCTTTTACTGCAATATCATCGAGTTGACGGGTTGTCATTCCAGCCTTTGTCTCTTTAGAGAGTATCTCCAGGATGGAAGCAACAACTACGCCTGCCCGCCGCATAGCATCAATTTCACCGGGAGATTTAATGATTATGGCCATTGATTGATTATATTGCCCTTCTTAGTTCATATGCTGGATTTTGTCCAGAAGCAGGCTCTCCAGCCTGTTTGAAGAAAATCTCAGATGATCGACATTTTAACATAATTGCTGGTCTTTATTCTGGAAATGAAGAGATTTATGATAGCAAAGGGCTTACTTTCCTGGCTACAGGGTTACATGGGCGAAGCTAAATGAAGAGGGTGAAGGGTGGACATGGCGTGTTGGTAAGCCTGTGTCTTAAGGGAATCGATATTGCCTATTACTATCTCTTTGTCAGAGCGGAGGAAGACCAGCACCACTTCCCGTACTGCTTTTCCCGTAACTTTACTCAGGGCAAAGGCGTAAATTCCAGCCTGCAAAGCGTATTGTTTGTGGTCTTCCAGTAACGTCGTTTCGTTATCTATTACGTCTGTCTTGTAATCGGCTATTACAAAACCGCCGTCGTCTTCAAAAAGCAGGTCGATAAAACCCTCCATGCGTTCCTCGCCCAGTGGTATGCTGACGAATACCTCACGGTAATATCGCCCGGAAGCTATAGCACGTTTGACTACTACTGACTCGAGCCCCCTGCGTGCCAGCTCTGCTACTTCCTGCCAGCGGTTTGTTATGCCTTCGACTGCTGCCTGCGCTTTGCTCATCTGTTCCAGTCCTGCTGCCGTAACCAGGTCCACGCTTTGCAGGACGCTATGAACAGCCCGTCCCATGCTCGTGCCGCCGCGACCTCGTCGGTATGGGACTTCTCCCCTCTCGGCTTCTTCCTTGTCCATGCGTACAATGGTAGTCACTGCCACTGCAGCCGGTCGGGACGCTCTCTGCAATACGATTCCCCTGTGCTCCAACCAGGCATCTCTATCGGCCTCAGTGTCCAGCATCGTATCTTTAGCGACTTCGGTCGGGGGCTCCGTACGTATATTCAGCGGGGATAAAGGAATTTCGTGCCACAGCTCTGTTTTAGTTGAGCAGAGGTGATTGATTACTGCTGCGGGCGATTTCTGATTTCTCGTTGAATGAAACAGGCTCACAACGAGATGGTCTCTGGCCCTGGTAGCCGAAACGTACATGAGCCGTATGCCTTCGGCTTCCTCTGCCAGGTTCTGTTGCTCCTGGGCGGCTTCATAGTTGCCTGTGCTAAAAGCTGAATCCCTGGTCCCGACGCTTACCTCTACAGAGTGGTTTCTGCGGTCGAAAATAACAGGGCTGGTTTTGTGCGTTGGCTGGCTGCCGATGCCTGCCAGTATAACGACAGGAAATTCCAGGCCTTTAGCGCCGTGGATAGTCATAATTCGAACAGCGTCCTCGTCGGTTTCGGGTATGGGAATTTCTACCATGCGGGCATTTTCGCTGGCCTGGCGCTCTATCCAGTCCAGGAAGGAGCGGAGGGAATTTCCCCCAACTCGAGCAAAGGCTCTGGCGCGTTCTACAACGAAGCGTAATCGGCGCAGCCGCTCGCGGGGTCTTGTCCGTCCGAAACACACTTCTGCCATGCGACGTTCGCGTATAAACCTCTCTATTATTTCGTCGAGTTGTGTCCAGGTGCGCTCCTGGTGGTAGCGGTAAAGCGTATTAAGGGCATCCTTTACCGGCCCTTCTGTCGTGCCAGGCGCAACGTAATCCAGGCGCCCACCATTTTCCACGAATTGCAAGAGCTCCACGTCGCTACAGCCAAAGGCAGAGGAACGTAATGCTGCAACCAGGGCCACCTGGTCGGCGGGCGAGTCGATAGCTCGTAGGCATGCCAGCATTTCGCGAACGTCCTGGGTTCCCAGTACCAGTGATTGGCTTTCCACGCGGTAGGGAATATTTGCTGTCTCTAACGCACGCTCCAGCGCCTGGAGGCCAGTCCGTGTTGGAATGAGAATACATACGTCTTTGTAATTGGCGTTGCGTAGCTCGTTTTTTCCCTCATCGCGCACCATCCATGGGCCCGATTTAATATCCTGGAGCATGGTTGTAATTGCTGTTGCCTCCTGCCGTCGTAGCGAAGCTGCCTTTCCTGTGCTGGGCTCGCCGAACCAGTGTACTCCCAGTGGCGGGGTTGTTTCAGGAGGAGTCCACCTGGCTATGAGTTCTAAATAGGGTGACTGTATCCCTGGCACACCCTGTCCCATCCACTGGCTGAAAACGAAGTTCACCCAGTCGATAATGCTTTCCTGTGAGCGGAAATTCTGTGTGAGGGGGACGGCATTGCCTCCCATGAGGTCATGTACCTGTTCTACCGCAGCTATGTCAGCGCGACGAAAGCGGTAGATAGACTGTTTCGGGTCGCCCACTACGAATAGTTTCCCTGGCGCGAGATTTGCAGCAGTCCAATCTACGCTATTGCCGCAGAAGTTAGCATCGTTAGCTGAAGCTTCGGACAGGAAGAAAGCTATTTCTGCCTGTATTGGGTCGGTATCCTGGAACTCGTCGATGAGGATATGGGTAAAACGTTTCTGGAAGTGGGCTCTTACGTCGGGGTTATCCCGAATCAGGTTTCGTGCCCACACCAGGAGGTCGTGAAATTCTGCCTTGCCGCGCCGTCGCCGCTCCTCGACATAATCCAAAGCGAAGCGGCGCAGGCTTTCGAGCAGGGGCATGAGAATAGCTCTGCGGACAGCTTCCAACTCTTTATTTTTCGCGCTCTCGAGTTCTGCAAAGAGCGTTTTCAATTCCTTGCATCCGTTTATATCCGTTGCTGGATTAGTATCCCAGTCGGATTGCTTACCTTTGGAGAAGGATAGTTTACCCCACCTGGTTAATATAGATAGAGCAGCATCGCTGTCAGCATCGAGTGTGGCTAAGCGGTCTCCAAGCTCGGCTAAGCGGTTGGAATAGCTGGCCAGCACGTCATCTGCCCCGTTGATTGCCAGCGGCAGCAGCCTGCGAATTTTGCCAGAGGCTTCGATGACCTGGCACACTGCTTCCTTTGCTGGTTCTGGTAGTGGAGGGAAGCTACCTGGCAACAGGTTGTAGTTATCGTGAAATGATTTAGCCACCGTTTTCAGGTTCTCCAGGCGCAACCCCATGCTCAAAGCTCTGTGCAGGTGAGGAACCATCGTTTCAGAATCCAGAGCTTCATCGAGCCACTGTTGCCAGCGTTCCTCGAAGTTGATGTCTGCCTCGATTTCTTCTGTCACTTCATAGTTGGGTGGCAGGCCAGCCTCGAGGGGACATTCTTTCAGTAATGCGGCAGCGAAGCTGTGAAGAGTCTGTATGGAGGCATTTTCCAGTCCGCGGACGGCGTTGAGGCATCGCTTCCGCTCGTCAGGGCTGTTCCTGGTATCAATGGACTGTGCTTCAAGCTCTCGCCGAACCCTGTCTCTTAATTCAGCGGCAGCAGCTTCGGTGAAGGTGATAGCGGCGATGCTGTCCACGTTTGCTCTGTCAGAGGTTATCAGGGTAACAATACGGGATACCAGCGACTTTGTTTTACCGGTACCCGCACCTGCCTGGACAAAAAGTGTCTCATCCAGCGCCGAAGCTATGCGTTCCCTCTGCGCCTGGTCGCCTGGTATAAAGGTTCCACTCATTGCTTATCTTCCTGCTCTGGCTCTAATTTCCCCAACTTAAGATATGTAGCCAGCTCGGGACTTTGTGATTTGCGTTCCCATAGCAAGTCACGGTTAGCCGGGCAGATGCGATCAAAATCGCAGTATTGGCAATTTTCCGCCTGGTTATCTGTCGAACCTGGATTTGCCGGGAACAGCCCCTGTTCGATACCAGAAGCAATTATTTCTACCATTTTCTGGAATCGTGTTTCCACTTCAGACAGTGACACAATTTTCTTTTCGAATTTTCCCTTAGCGGTGGCAAACCAGTAGAGTGCTATCACTTCTGCCGGTTTCCCCAGTGCATTGCTTGCTGCCAGTGCGTACACCGGGAGTTGCAGGTGCCGCCCGCCTCCCAGCGGGTCTTTGTTCATGTCCCTGTAAAGAAAGGCGCTTCCAAATTTGTAATCCATGACGATTATCTTTGAGCGAGAGGGGTTTTCATCCACTCTGTCGATTAACCCGCGCAGAGATACATGTGCACCATTCGTTAGGGTAATTACCACTGGTGGAAGGTTGTTGTCCCTGGCAAAACCGAATTGGCGCTCTACCCACAGGGGGCGTGAATCCTCCTGGATTCGCCATCGACTATCAGTTTCCAGTAAAGCTATAAGGTCCTGTCGCATCTCCTCTTTGGCTATTTCCCACAGGAGCTGGCGGCCTGTAATCCCGGATGCTTCGGCTTTCTCAAACTCCTCTTCAGCTATTTGCATCAGCATTTCTCGATGTGACTGGTTCCAGCTCTGCCCGAAATCTGGCAGGCATCCCGCCTTGCGGGCAGCGTTAACAAGCCGCTCCATGACCTGGTGGAGAAGCGCTCCGCGGTTCAGGGGTGAAATGGTCATGAGTTCCTCTGGCCGTTCCAGCGCCGATATGCCAAGAACGTCTCCCAAGAAATAGCGGAAGGGGCACACGGCCCACCTTTCCAGCCTGGTGGGGGAAAATCGGTTGTTCTGTGGTAGTCCCAGGCGTCGGCTCTTGCCCACCAATTCGGATAACCGCCCATCCCAGACAGTGAAGTTACTTCCTCTCCGCCCCTTTTCCATTTGCAGGGCGCGGTATCCCGGACTGTCCTTCTTCATCAGGAAATGGCGTTCCAGGCTATAATTCCTCTCTCGCCATCTGGCAATGCTCGACATGTCATAGTCATTGTTGTCGGCAGGAGCCAGGCTACTTGCGTATTCCAGGCTATGTTGTGAAGAGTGTATCAATGAGAGCCATTGTTCACTTTCCAGCTTCTCGATGCCGTCAGAGCTTACGGGAGCATTGTGGAGGCGGCTGGCTTCAGCCACGAACCATGGCGAGGGATACTGGCCGCGCTGCGACGAACTATCCGCTCGAGGATAAGAGAGAATTTGCTTCTGTCCTGCCGCCAGGGCTGCCAGGAAGTGGCGTCGTTCCTCTATGCGCCTGGATTGACGCAATGGCAGATTCTCAGTACCCGGCAATGTTTTACGCAGGCGGTCTGGTAATACAGGGTCATCCGGTACGGCAGGAGGAAAAGCTCCCTCTGTCATGCCCACGATATATACGATTTCGAAATCCATGGCCTGTGCAGCAGCTACCGGAGCCACGAACACACCTGCCCCGGTTAGCCCGCTCCGTCCCGAAGGAGACTCCAGGATGTCATTAAGTATCAGGTGGAAGTTTGCCAGGTCGGTTCCCCCGGGTATCAAGTCGTCAAGCGCTTTCAGCTCGTCCAGGAGTGTTATAATTCGTTCATAGCTGTTCTGGTGCTCCTGCGGCCACCCGGTCGGGTGATGCGCATATTTTTTCACTAAATCCCCGGCCCATTTTGCATAGGCGCTCCACAGACTTCCGTTCGATGGTGGAGAGATGGAGAGTAAATCCTTGATGAAGAGAGCCAGCCGGTGGGCTGAGTCTCTCTGTTTGTGGAGTCCTTTGAGTTGAGCGGGGCTTGCCTCTTCGAGGCTCTCCAGCATGCCTATTCGCTTGTCCAATCCGTCGCTGTAACGTGTCAATCGTTCCTGCCACTGCGAGGCTCCCTTAATAATGCCCAGCTCTCGTGAAATGACCTCCCAGTGGGCAAGCTCCTTTGATGCAAGTTCACCGTCTATGCTGGACTTGACTGGAGCTTCAGCTATCCAGCGCATAACGCTGGTTCGGGCAAAATCAGTTCCAATAGCTTCCAGGAGATAAACCAGCAGTTTGCCAGCAGGAGTGTCTCTTAATGACGTTGCATCCGGGCCTGCAACAGGTATGCCAGCCAGGCGTAGCTGGCTCTGGACCAGGAATGCGTATGGGTCTCTCTGCCGATACAGGATTGCCATCCTGTGGAAAGGCAGGCCCTCTTCGGCTTGACGAATAATATGGCGTATTATCCAGCGTATTTCCTCCTGGGCATCGGGGGCTATCAACAGGTGGTGAACGGTGTTGCTTTCCCGGGATATTTCCCGTGGAGGTTCAGTCTCTCCCAGGCATGGCTTAAGCCGATTTGCCGTCAGCAGTGTTAGCACATCGCTTTCAGGCTCGCCGCTAAGGCCCAGTATTGCTGCGCATTTCCCTGTGTCGCTCAGCGCTGCCACCATGGCAAGCTCGCCGGGCGAGAAATCAGGCACCAGGTGAAATATGATAAAACCCAGGTCCTTGAGAATACTGCTTGCTGTTCCTTCCTTAAGAGCCGCAGCGGCAGCCAGGGAAAGCTCCTCTCTATCGTAATGATTGCGCAGTAAATCACGAAACAGGCGGTACCACTTTACAATCTGAGCACGAAGCGGGTCTATCGCTTCAATATTATCCAGTTCAGCTTCCGATAATCTGTCCAGGTCTCTGAAAGTGTATCTGAGAGACGAATGTAGCTTGGGATGTTCTGCTACGTTGCCGAGGGGGCCATGTCCGTGCATGTCCCTGGCGAAATGGCGTATAGCAGCCAATTCCATAATGGGAGATAGCGGCGTTTTCCCTTTTTCAGCGAGTCTGGGAGAGCCCAGGTATTCAGCGAGCCTTGGTGCTATCATGAAGCGTATGTTTACCAGGCCGTTTTTACTGTTTAAACTGCGGCGCAGCGATAATCCTGCATACTGGGTGGGCACAACAACAGTTATGGGCGCAAGGGCATCATCGCTTTTTGCCTCTGCGATTAATTGGGCCAGGCGCTCTCGTGCCGGTATGCCATATTTTTCCAGGTAAAGACATGGAGTAAGCATATACACCCTCTGCTATTTCTCAGTTTAAAATTGACCATCACAGGTGTGCTGTTAGTTTGAGTATTGCACAGTTAATGTCTTTTTAGCAAGGGATAGAGCTTGCCCCCGACTATCAAGTCTGGAGCAGTAGTGTGCCCAATTTTTGCAGTGCTTCCGCAATAGTGCTGTCCGGCAGTTTGCAAATCAACTCGGCTTCTCGTGCTCGCCAATCCAGGCTTTTCACCTGGTCGGACAGAACTGCCCCGCCGACAGCCATGCCATAGGGAATAAGAACCTCAAAAGGATAACCTTTGATTTGCTTTGTGATGGGACATAGAATAGCAAGCCCTGTCTTGCCATTGTATATCCCTGGTGAGAGGATAACTGCTGGCCGACGCCCGGATTGTTCGTGACCAGACTGAGGATTCAAAGTGATCCAGACGACATCGCCGCGGGCGGGAACGTATGCCTTATCTTTCACCATGTCTCTTTGCCAGTTACTGAACCTGTATCGATTTCCCGATGGATGTTATTCTCCGTGACCTGTTTTAGTAATTGTTCGAGAATCACAGGAGGTTTGGGGGCAGGCGTCACGATGAGCCTTCCATCTTCCAGTAACATATCGACAGGCGCGCCACGGGAGAGGCCTATTTCTCTGGCGAATGGTTTCGGGATGCGCAGCGCCAGACTGTTCCCCCACTTCTGTATGCGACTTTGCATTAGAGTACCTCTACAAATGTATCTACAATGATGATACACTAGGCTACCATAATTTTCAAGCCTGAGTGCCAATCAGAGCTTGTGATGGCTGGCTTCTTTCGCTACCATTGCCAGGATAAGGTGGGGATAAACCCCGCCACTACATGATTATGGAGGCAGAGAATTTCCACTTAACTTTCCCTTCTCCCTGAGGAGGACAGTAGAGACGGAGGGGCTGGCGCTGGTTATTGATGCTTCCAAACCTGTATAATCAGTCGGACTACGGACTTAAAATGCTTGGTGTTTCAAACATATCCAAATCTTATGGCGAACAAACCCTGTTCAGTGATGTCACCTTTAATGTTGGCGTGAGGGATCGTATATGTATCCTAGGGCCGAATGGCTCGGGAAAGACGACGCTATTTGAAATCATCGTGGGGAATGCAAGCCCCGATGAAGGCAGCATAACCAGTCGGAAAGGTGCCAGCATCGGTTATTTAGAACAGGACATCAGCCCCTCGTCCGGGCGACTCTTGCTCGATGATGTTGCCAATGCTTCAACCAGGATAAGCGGACTGGCTCAGCGGATTCAGCTTCTTCAACAAATGTTGGCAGAGGGAGTGGAGGAGAAGGATTCGGCGCAGCTTCTGCGCGAGTTGGGTGAATTGCAGTATAGATTTGAGGCGGCTGGCGGCTACGATGCTGAACATGAAGCCAGAATTGTCCTCTCCGGCCTGGGGTTTGCGGAATCGGATTTTCATCGCCCTTTAAGCGATTTTAGTGGTGGGTGGCTGATGCGCTCCACGCTGGCTAAGCTCCTCCTTCTTAACCCTGACCTGCTTCTGCTTGACGAACCGACAAATCACCTGGATCTGGAGTCCTGCATCTGGTTTGAGAATTACCTCAGAGCTTACCAGGGCGCGGTTCTGCTTACTTCGCACGACCGGGCATTTTTGAATCGAGTGATAGACAGAGTGTTAGCCATCGAACAGGGCAAAGTTATATCTCACCGTGGCAACTATGATAGCTTCGTTGTGGCGCGGCAAAAGGAACTTGAGGTGACTCAAGCCACGGCAAAGAGGCAGGAATCTAAAATCAAGAGGGAAATGCGATTTATTGAGCGATTCCGTGCCAAGAACACCAAGGCCACCCAGGTTCAAAGCCGAATAAAACAACTTGAAAAGATGGAGAGGGTGGTGGTTCCAAGGACAATCAGGAAGATGCATTTCTCGTTCCCAGAGGCAGCCATGGGTGGGAAGGAAGTCATCGCTCTCAAGCATATCCGCAAGTCATATGGCTCAAATGTAGTTTATCGCGACCTCAACCTGGTTCTTAATCGAGGGGATCGCGTGGCGCTGGTGGGTCCTAATGGCGCCGGGAAAACAACGCTGCTCAAGATTCTGGCAGGAGTGCTCCCCTTTGAGAAAGGAGAGCGTCAACCAGGATACAATATCACCACGGCTTACTATGCTCAGTATCAGCTTGAACTTCTCAACCCTGAAAATAGCGTTATCGGCGAAATGCAATATGTGGCTCCAGATGAACAAGAACAAAAGCTGAGGGGGATTTTAGGAGCTTTCCTCTTTAGCGGCGATGATGTATATAAGAAAGTCTCTGTCCTCTCCGGTGGGGAAAAGAGCCGCCTGGCGATAGCCAGAATACTGACGCAGCCAACGAACTTCCTGTTAATGGATGAGCCTACCAATCATCTCGATATTGCCTCACGGGAGATACTCGCTGATGCGTTGGAGGCTTATGGCAGGACTCTTTGCTTCATTACACATGACCGAACGCTGATTCGGCAAATCGCAAACAAGATTATCGAGGTGAGGAATGGCACGCTTCGGGTATTCTCCGGGGATTATGATGAGTATCTTGATTGGAAAAAGCCTGTGATGGAGAGGGATTCAAAAACCGCTCCAGCCAGGAAAGCTAACACAAGTAAAACCAGCGCAGCTAAAAGCAGCGCCACGAAGGAAAGGCTAACAAGAGCCAGCTTGCAGCAGCGCAAGATAATCGAGGGCGAATTGAGGAATCAGTATTATCGTAAAAGTGCTCCCATCAGGGAGAGAATTGAGGAAATCGAAGCTGCACTTGCCGAGCTTGAGGAACAATTTAGGGAAACCGAGACCTTATTTTCCAGTTCGGAGCATTACAGCGATAGCGCGCAAGTTGTCGAAACTATCGAGAAGCATCGCAATCTAAAGAAGAACATCAATGCACTCAACGCAGAGTGGGAGCGACTTTCCAACGAGGCGGAGACAGTAAGGCGGGAGTTTGAGGAGGCGAAGAATAACATCGAAGTCCCACCACACAGGCGGGGATAAACCCCGCCACTACAGGGATATAGACCGTGAGCCAGGCGCTCTCCTGCACAAAATGGTGGTGTGGATCTGCTTAAGGGATTTTCCCGATTCTTGCGATGTGGTATAAGGAAAAGGTGGATATGGTGTCCGTGGGGAGCAGCAAGGCTGTGAACGCTGTAGAGCTTTGCCCTGCTCCATTCAGAAAAGGCAGACTGCTTCCTTTGTGGCGAGAGTTGTGTTACTTTTACCAGCATTATGGCTGACGGATGGAAACCTCACTTCTATTATGGGTGGGTGATTGTGGCTGCGGCTGCCGTTGTTCTGTCCCTTCAGTGGGGCATAAACGGCACCTATGGGCTTTTCCTTACGGAGATGTGCAGCGACCTGGAGTGGGGGCGGGCGGCTGTATCCGGAGCATACTCCTTGTTCGCCGTGACGAGCTGTCTTCTATCGATGCTGGCCGGGCGGTTGAATGACAGATATGGGCCAAAACCTGTATTGATGGCTTCGGTCATAATTATGGGGGTAGGGTATGCGTTAATGTTTACCGTCACACAGCTCTGGCAACTGTATTTGTTCTACGGCGTAGTCATAGGTGTTGGCATAGGCCTTGGTTGGGTACCGGCGGTTTCAACGGTAACACGCTGGTTTGTGAAGAGGAGGGGAATGGCACTGGGGATCACACAGGCTGGCATGGGGCCAGGATCATTTGTGATAGTGCCCCTCACCCAATTCCTGATCCTCTGGTTAGGTTGGCGGAATGCATATCTGGCCTTAGCCGGGCTTCTAGTCAGCCTGGGGCCGCTTGCCGCCAGTGCCATGAAGCTCAGCCCCGTAGAGAAAGGCCGCCGTTCAGGCGGCGAAGAAACGCGCACCGACAGCAAGCCAGGTGGTGAGCTGGTGGGAACTGAAAGCAACTTCACGGTTCGACAGGCCCTTGGAACATTGCAGTTCTGGCTTCTGTTCCTGATGTACGGGAGTTACGGGATGCGCGTTGGCCTGTACATCCATTTGAAAGCATATATGACCAGTTTCGGCATTTCTGATATGACCGCCGCCACCATAATCGGTGTGGGTAGCATTGCTCATTCGGTTGGGGCCCTGGTAATTAGCAAGCTATCGGACAGAACCGGCAGGCAGCCGCTCTTATTCGTTTGCTTTCTCGGGTTGACGGTGCTCACCGTGTGGTTACTAAGAACGAGACAGGTATGGGAGTTCTACCTGTATTTCGTCGCTATTGGCTTCGCTGGTGCGGGGTTTGCCCTGTTCCCTGCAATACTTGCTGACTATTTTGGAACGAAATTTCACGGCAGCATTTACGGGATGCTGGATGTGAGTTGGGGTCTTGGTGGGGCAATCTCCCCGATACTGGCTGGCTATCTCTATGACGTTACGGGTAGCTACGAACTGGCCTTCATTGCCGTGGCGGCGATGTTGGGTGTAGCCAGCGCTTGCGCCTTCATGTTGAAGCCACCCCAAAAGGCGACGTAAACTCTTAATCCGTGAGTGAAGACCTGGGAAGCTTACCACACAGATGGTAATTATGGCTCGTGGGATTAGAGGTCATTGTGAAATTACCAGGTCTCCTGTGGCCCCTCGCAATGACACATAGTAGTCGCTCGCTGAATGCACGGGTTAAGGTCTGGTTCTCTCTCCCTTGACAGGGAGAGAATTAAGGTGAGGGGGCGCACTTGCCTGCTAATTTTCTGGTGCGGCTGGTGGTTTTTCCTCGTTGTTCTTTAAGAAATCCAGGAAATCCTGCTTTAATTGAGGATACAGCGTTGCGCCTTTGAAATTTCTGGGAACCCTGGCGAAGCGCAGGTAGTCAGGCCTGGCTCCCCTGGATACTGACTTTCTTGCCTCTTCCAGGAAAGTGGACTCCAGCCGTTGCCTGCTGGCATCATCGACATCATCGGACAATTCAATTGTTACGCAACAGGAATCCTCGTGCTCACTCTCCAGCCGAATGCCAACTACAGCTAACTGGAATGTTTTGGGCGGCAGGTGATAGAAATCGGATATGAACCCTGCAAGCTCCTCTGCTAGCTGCGGATAAGCATAATTGGCGCCGCCGCGGATAAGAAGTTCGGAGTCTCTGGACACCCAGTAGTAGTCCAATTTTCCATCATTGCCCTTCAGGGCAAACACGATGTCTCTCAAGCCAGTGTACCAGCCTTCTTTGAATACCTTCCTGGTTGCTTCTTCGTCTCCTGCATAGTGGCTAAAAAGGTTGCCACCCTGTGTGAGCATATAGCCTGCTTCTCCTGTTTCGCAGGTAACCATGTAGCCTGCGCTCCCTGGCTCGGTGGATTTTACTATCTTGACCCTGGTAAAGGGGAAGTGTTCTCTACCAATATAATAACCAGCCATTTCCTCGTTGCGATATCGGTGTGACCAACCAGCTTTCAGGGATTCCATGCTTGCATTCTCCGATATCCCTGTGGGTGTGGCAGTTACCTGGAGGCATGTCTCAGTTGCCCCAAAACGGACATGCGGAGTGTGCCCGGCGAATTTTCGTATCCTTTCAATAGTTTTCGGGCCTACTGGTGCGGAGCCAATCAGTATATCCGTTTGCTTCAAAGCTTCTTTGAGCCTGTTTTCTTCAATGGGCAGTTTCCCCTGTTCGGAAAGGTTATTAAGAAAATCGATATGGCGGGAAACCATGGGGGCAACGAGCAAGCCTCGTTTATGCTCTACAGCGTCGGCTAGCACCTTCCAGTAGCGAGTTGTATATCTCTCCAGCAGGTGTACTACTGCTCCCTTGCGGCGAATTGCCCAGTCGGATAAAGCCGTGGAATTCGTGTGGTGCAGCGGGTTTGTGAGGAATAAATCCAGCGGAGCCGTTTCAGAAAGTCCAAAATATGTTTCGTAGGTAAGCCTGTTGGTTAGATAGCTGCGGTGGGAGAGACTGACTCCTCTGGGATTGCCTGTTGTGCCGGAAGTGAAAACGATAATTCGCTCATTGTTATAATCGAGGGGTGCATAAGGCGCATTGAAAGGAAGCAGCTCCGGGCCTAATTCGTGGATTGCGAGGAAAATCATCCCTGGCAGCTTGCCCTTTATATTCTCGATGCGTGAGGCGAAGGCTGCGTCATAGATGCAGATTTTTGCTTCTGTGATTCTCGCTTTGTAGATGACGCGGTCATCATCATCCGCCTGCCAGTTAGTGGTTACAGGGACACTTCCTGTGAGAACCTCCGCCAGGCGGAATACCAGGTCGCAGGATCTGTTGGAGGAAAAACAGTGGACGATTCGGTCCCCTTTTGATATTCCCAGCTTGCTGATATGCGCTGCCGCTGTACAGGCTAGATCCCAGAATTCACCTCTTGTAAAACTGTGTTTCCTGATAGATTCCTGTCTGAAAGTATAGAAATAGAGAAATGGTGCGTCTCGTTTTTCAAAGGCGGCACAGTACTCCTCTGTGGGGGAGGGGAAAGCAGCCATGGAAGTTACGGATTTGCCTGTGCTCAAAAGAAATGATGATTGTGTGGAAATGCCTTCGTCAGACACTTAGTTCTCCTGTGTATGTTCCCTCCACAGCGCTTAGGTTAACCTGTATTCCGTGCTTGTGTCAATATGGTGGTGGCACTACTCCCGCCTTGTTTGTATAATGGGGGTTACTGGTGCTATAAATAGTTCGTAATATGAAACAACTGGATTTGCCTGCGAAGCGGGTTGATTGTCCTTCCTATGAGCTTTGTGCTGCGCCGCTTTGCCCCATGGATATAGACCTCGGCAGGCGCGTCTGGTTCCCCAATGAGCCAGCCTGCCGTTTGAGGAAATGCCCTGGCTGGGTACGGAAACAGCGGAGAATTGCGAAGTTACCCGGAATAAAACAGGACAGGTATTTTACTATACGGATGTTGAATTCTATCAAGCAAATTCGCAAAGGCTTGCAGGGAGCGGGTACCGACTTGCCCGATGCAGAAAAATCATGGCTGTGCCGTCGGCAGAAAATAAAGTCTGTAAGCAGGGCAAAAAAGCCCGGGCATACACAGTTAAAACTGGAGCTTTGATGATATGAATAAGGCAAAGGTTTCAATCGTAAGGGCTTATGAATATGACTACGCTCAACTTTATGAAGCCATAGGGAAGAACATCAAACTCATTGGCGGATTGGAGAGGATAGTCAAGCCCGGTGACAGGGTATTCGTGAAAATAAACCATCTTTCCCCTCCATCCCCGCCGGAAAAGGGAATAATTACGCATCCGCTTTTTGCCGAAGCTGTTCTGGAGTTGCTGAAGACGGTTGCTGCCGATATCACTGTGGGCGATGACATTGAATCTGATAGCGGAGACGGCTTTCTGGTTTCGGGTTTTCGCCAGATGTGTGAAAGAGTTGGGGTCAGGTTGGTCAATCTTAAAGAGGCTGGGTTTGTGGAGAGAAGGTGTAATGGTCATTTTCTGGATAAGGTGTACTTGGCTGCCGCTGCCCTGGATGCTGACGTGGTAATCAATCTGCCTAAATTGAAGACGCATTCTCTCACGGTTCTCACCTGCGGCGTAAAGAATATGTATGGCGTTATTCCCGCTGGCCTGCGTACAAGATTTCACGGCGAACATATAAGGAGCGAGGATTTTTCCCAGGTGGTGGTGGATATCTTCGCTGCTATCAAACCGCAGCTGACAATAGTGGACGGGGTGGTTGCCATGGATGGTGAGGGGCCGGCGGATGGGAGCCTTAACCATGCCGGGGTTATCCTTGCCAGCGAGGATGCCGTGGCTCTGGACGCGGTGGTGGCCAGGGTCATTGGGTTGAACCCTGCGGATGTTTACACCACGAGGTATGGCGATGAGAGGGGGTTGGGAGTGGGGAATTTGCAAAATGTCGAGGTGGTGGGGGAGAAAATTGAAAGCGCCATAATTCCTGATTTTAAGCCGCCCAGCAGTGCAAACAGTGCACTCCTGAGAATGGTGCCCGGCTTTCTGTCCAGAGAGCTAGCGGGCGAGCTTTCCATTCGCCCACGTGTAATTAAACGCCACTGCACCGGATGCTCTAAGTGTGAGAAAATCTGCCCCGTGGGTGCCATTTCGATAAGTAATAAGACAGCAAACATAAATCGTAGCATCTGCATACGATGCATGTGTTGCCACGAGGTATGTCGCTTTAATGCCATCAAGCCGACGCGGTCTCTGGTGGGAAGCATAATGCGCTTTGTGGGCATTATCCTGGAAAAGTTAGGGGTAATTTCTGATTAGCTGCGATGGCCATCATCGGTCGGAGACGAGCCCCGACCCTACAGGGGTATGGCTGGTTTATGTAGTGGTGCGGTTTACCCCCCCTACTTCCATTCAGTTAATAGTTAGTAGTTGGCAGTTAGCGGTTAGCAGTCCAACTATCAACTGGTCAACTGGTTACTAGGGGGCATAAAATCCTCCCCTACGATTCTAGCTTTGCGCCAATATACGGTTCATAGTCCGTTTTAGTTTTTCAATATCGAAGGGCTTGGTAATATGGGGAGCTTTCGTCCTGGAAAGGAAACTCATGGTGTCAGGCGCCATGGCATCGCCGGTGATGAACACCACTCTTCTGGCCAGAGAGCGAGCTGTTTTCTGCATGTTCTTATATAGCTCTATACCGCTCATGCCTGGCAATTTGATGTCCAGCAGGATAAGATTATACCTCTCGGCCTTAATTTTCTCCAGGGCAGTCTCAGCATCACCTGTGCTTTCTACATCGTATCCTTCCTCACCCAACAGATGAGTTAACAGTTGACAGTTTGTTGGTTCATCATCCACCACCAGTATCTTTGCTCCGGTTACTTTCTTAACCTCTTTTATAGCTGGTTTACCTGGTTCTGCCTGTTTAACTTCGGCTACCACGGGCAATTCCACGACAAAGGTGGCTCCCTTGCCCAACTCGCTCTTAGCGTATATCCTGCCATTGTGTTCGGCGATTATACCGTGACAAACGCTCAAACCCAACCCTGTTCCTTTGCCCACTTCCCTGGTAGTGAAGAAAGGCTCAAATAGCCTGTCCAGGTTCTCGGGGGCTATTCCCGGACCATCGTCTTTGAATGATATACGGATAGTATCGTCTATAGCCTCTGTTTTAACCAGTAATTTG
>Ga0265594_1001603_pt1 | contig 17403 bp, 15 predicted proteins | sample saktaG_11_FD_190147 | JGI IMG/M metagenome (GOLD analysis project Ga0265594, IMG submission 190147) | Saline water microbial communities from Sakinaw Lake, British Columbia, Canada - sak_2011_5_24_80m | ecosystem: Environmental > Aquatic > Non-marine Saline and Alkaline > Saline ... | reverse complement strand
ATTGATCGCCGGCCCCGCGGTGTCCTTGAACGGATCGCCGACCGTATCGCCAACGACCGCGGCCTTGTGCGCATCGCTGCCCTTACCGCCGAGATAGCCGTTTTCGATCATCTTCTTCGCATTGTCCCAGGCAGCACCACCGTTCGCCATCATCAACGCGAGCATCAAGCCCGAGATGATCACACCGATCAAGAGCCCGCCGAGCGCGATCGCGCCCAGGGCGAGCCCAACCACCACCGGCACGACCACCGCGATCATACCAGGCACGATCATCTCTCGTAACGCCGCAGCGGTAACGATATCCACGCACTTGCCGTATTCCGGCTTCGCCGTGCCGTCCCAGATGCCAGGGATCTCCTTGAACTGCCTTCTCACCTCTTCCACGACCTTGAATGCGCCCTTGCCCACGGCACGCATCATCACCGCACTGAAGATAAAGGGCAGCAGCCCGCCGATCAGCAGCCCGATGAGCACGAGCGGATTGAAGAGGCTGAAACTCTCCGGCGGTAAATTCACCTTGTGCAGATAGTCCGAGAACAATGCTAATGCTGCAATCGCCGCGGAAGCAATCGCATAGCCCTTCGTAACAGCCTTCGTCGTGTTACCAACAGCATCGAGCTTGTCGGTCGTGTCCCTCACGTTGGACGGCAAATCGGCCATCTCCGCGATGCCGCCTGCATTGTCAGTGATCGGCCCATAAGAATCGAGCGCGACCACGATCCCGGTCGCCGAGAGCATGGCAACCGCGGTAATCGAGATTCCGTACAGACCTGCAGTCATCGAGCCCGTCACCACAAACGGCACGAGATACGCGACCAGAATACCGCTGCAGATAATGAGCACGGGCCAGCCCAGCGAGATCATGCCCACCGCAAGCCCGGTAATGAGATTGGTGCCCGCGCCCGTTTTGCTCGCGTCTGCTATTGATCGTACGGGCGCATGATCCTGCGTATAATACTCGATCGCCACGACCATAAGCGCCATGATGAGGATCCCGATGATCGAGGCACCGAAGAGCGAGTACGCTGCTGCATTATTACCGAACAGCGTGATGGTGATCGGGAAGAAGAGAATGATACTGAGTATCGCGGCAGTGAACACGCCCTTGTACAGCGTGGGCATGATCTTCTCCTCCTTGCCCATCCGCACCGCGAAGACCGCGATGATCGAGGCGAAGATCGCGACTGCGCCCAGAATTAACGGATACTCGATTACCGTCATCGCGCTCGCCACACCCGGGAAGATGCTCGATACGTTGCCCGCATTGACCATCAAGCCGCCGATGAGCATCGCCGCCAGCGCCGTCACCACGTACGTCTCGAAGAGGTCCGCGCCCATGCCTGCGCAGTCGCCCACGTTGTCGCCCACGTTGTCCGCGATGACACCAGCGTTACGCGGATCGTCTTCCGGTATGCCCGCTTCTACCTTGCCCACGAGGTCTGCACCAACGTCGGCCGCTTTCGTGTAGATCCCGCCCCCGATCCGTGCGAATAACGAGATCAAGGACGCGCCGAAGCCGTAGCCCACGACCAGATCGACCGCGTGCGAGCCACCGCCGAAGGCGATGTAGAACATGCTCGTGCCCAGTAGCGCGAGCCCGACCACCGCGAGCCCGGTTACCGCACCGCCCTTGAACGCGATGTCGAGCGCGCTCCGAACGCCTGAGAAGGCGGCCTGCGCAACGCGCGTGTTGCCACGGGTTGAGACGGACATGCCGATATAGCCCGCAGCCGCAGAACCAGCGGCACCCACCAGGAATCCGAGCGCAACCCTGCCGGAATCCAGATACCCACCTTCAAACGCGTTACCAAGTGCAACCACTAAAATGGCCGCGACGATAACAGCAACGATCGCGATCGTCCGGTATTCACGGTTCAAGTACGCTGACGCGCCCTCCTGTATCGCGCCTGAGATCGCGTTCATCTGCTCACTGCCCGAGTCCTGCTTCAGCGTGTACAGGGCGAAGTACGCCGCGAATGCCAAACTCACCAGTCCCGCAAAGGGAGCCAACCATAACAAATCCATGTTCAGTATCACCTACTTCACTTTACGTTACTTTACTTCAGTTTTTCAGGCCATTTCAGCAATGGCCACATCACGATGAGCTTCTGCACTTTTCTTGTACGACCTTACATATATATAGTGCGGTTTTTTCACTCTCTTCGCTTTCGCGCTCTCTCACACACACCGCGCCGACGACCGCTGGGGAGGACAAATGAAGAAACGCGAGCTGGAAATCATGCTGGAACGCGTCGAGGATATCGAGCAGCCTGAGGTCGAGAGCGAGCAGTACGCGACACCTGCGCCCGTTGCTGCTGAATTGCTCTTCTTCGCCTTCAGTCACGGCGATATCGCCGACCGGGTAGTCTACGATCTCGGCTGCGGCAATGGCATCCTGGGCATCGGTGCTAAGCTCCTCGGTGCTCGTGCGGTCATCGGAATAGACAGGGACGGGAAAGCGCTTGAGACCGCGCGAAAGAATAGCATGACGTTCAGGGTGGAGATGGACTTCAGGCAGTGCGAGATCCAGGACGTTGAAGACGAGGGTGATACCATCGTGATGAATCCGCCCTTCGGCGCACAGTGGAAGAACCGGCATGCGGATCGCGCATTCCTGGAGAAAGCGCTTGTGATCGCGCCTGTCGTCTACTCGATCCATAACGCAGGCAGTGAGGCGTTCATCAGGCGTCTGCTCCCCGCGACCACCATTGACCGGTTCCCGATCGCATTCCCACTCAAACGGCGGTTCGCCTTCCACCAGAAGGACAGGAAGGTTATACCGGTAGACATCTATCGGATCGCACGACAGCGCGAGTAATGTAGTGTATTGTATTCGCGCCTCGTGCATTACGCAAGCAAGCTACTGCTTTTCTCACTGATCGATGTTCTCTGACTGGTAGATCCCGCAGTAGCCATTGTCTGGAACATCGGCGAGTTTGACAAAGACGAGCTGGAGAAGACGTGCATTACGCATCACGACAAAGCCACGCTCGTTGTAAACCACCAGCAGTGACTCGCTCCGCCCCTCGTAGCCCGCGTCCCAGAACCCCGTTTCCAGGGTAACACCACAGCGGATGAGACTCGTTCTCGGAGCGCCAAAGGCCATCACGTCCTTCGGGAGATGAACGATCTCGTTGTATATGACCTTGTAGGCGCCGGGCCGCAGGAAGACCTGATCACCATCGGCAAACCCGAGCGGCTCGGTCTCCGAGAGCGTCCGTTCTGCGTTACTGAAATCCACGCAGCCCGGGCTCGTGAGCTTTTCTATCCGCCGCACCGTCAAATCCACACCATTCGGCTGCGTTTGCGTGTCAACATCAATCAAGTTCTCGACTAAGGGCGGTTTGACCTGTAACAGCGCTCTTATATGATCGCTTGTAAGCACTGATCCAGGCAGCTCTGAGCGGTCTTTCGCCATCGATCGGTTCATCGTGTTCTTTTTAATTTCACCGTTTAAATCTTACATACAGCAAGAGCCTTTTGCTTAACCACCGCTAGCTCGGCGCGAGCGAGCATGAACGAGGACGACGTTGCACGAAGCGCGCAATTGGCGCTGCTCCTGGAAGTGTCTGCGTATCCGAAGCCGGGAAACGTAGATCGTACTCACGATTTCGCTGATACGAGCTACGAGCATTTCCTCGCCTCCTCTGTTGCGCTCTACCCGATCTTCAGGGATGCCGCCGTGCAGGGTCGCAGCACGGGCACGGGTCTGGGAAGCTTGGTGAAACGCGGCGTTGAAGAGAGTCGTGCATGGCAACGCGGTGGGAACACGCATTTCGGCGCTTTACTCCTGCTCGTTCCGTTGACCATGGCTGCCGGCGCGTGCGAGTGCTACGATCCACTCGAGCTACAACGAACAGCAACGGAAAAAATGCGCTGCACCACCGTGGACGACGCAATCGACGTGTACCAGGCATTCCCGAAGGCCAGGGTCAAAGTGCGCACAGCCGTGCCCGAATTCGATCTGACCAGCGAAGCGGCGATCGACGAGATACGAGCAAAAGAGTACACGCTCTATCAGATATTTCAGATCTCCGCAGCTTACGATATGATCTCACGCGAATTGGTGGGCGGATTTGAACGGACCTTCACGAGTGCCGCACTCCTGAGCGAGCTGGCAGGAACTGAGCGGATCAATGAGGCGATCACGCATGCTTATCTCCGCTTGCTCGCGGCAGAAGAGGACACGTTTATCACCATGAAATTCGGCACTGAGCGGAGCAGCTACGTGAAGAAGAGAGCGAAAGAGATTGTGGATAACGGCTGCAAACATGAACAGATAGAAGCATTCGATAACGAGCTCGTAAGTGCAAGGCTCAATCCCGGCTCGACCGCAGACCTCATTGCCGCAGCACTATTCCTCTGCATCCTTGCCGGGCTCAGATTTTGAGGGCAGTAAACGATCGGGCCTGACCTCTTTCCAGCGCCCCTGGACATTCATGAGCTTTACGGCACCGGGCATTATCATGCCTATCGCCATCAGTGCGCCATCACGGTTCTCAACGGGCGCCGGGGTAGCAACGACTGCCGTGCCACGGTCGAGATCCAGGGTATTAACGATCCCGAGCCCGCAGACTTCCGCGCTACCGCGTGAAGTATCTCCGTTGCTGTTGCTATAAAGCCCTGCAATGCTCCCCTCAGCCGGCGGCCACGCGAAGACCCTGAGTTCAAAAACCCGTCTTCGTGCCCTCTCGAAGTACGCAGTGTACGCACGTTCTCGTAGCGCCCGCCGCTCCTCGCGCGTTCGCGTTCGCACGTGTTCCGAGCTGCGTATCCGGAGCACGGGGCACGTCAGGCGGGTCAAAATTTGACCCAGCTCATCCCCGCGCTCAATCGCCAGAACCAGTGCCGGATGTAGCGCAGCAATCTCCTGGAGCTTAAACGCCGTTGCTGCCTCGCCCTCCACCCAACCGGTCGAATCCACGATCACCACCGCTGCCCCGAGTGTGGTGGCCTTCCGTACCGCCGCTACTGTTCCCTGCACGCACTCGCTGGTACAGCTCCTTGGCGAGACATCGCCGACGAAGTAGAGCCCGCGAAGCGGCGCATCCGAAAGTCGGCGCAGCTTCCGCTCTACCAGGCCCATACCGATGCAGCACGGCGGCCCGATATCACTTTGGCCGACATCTGCATCGACCACGGCCACGGGGAGCTGCTGCTCGTAAAATCGGTTCGCAAGTGCCGTAACTGTGTGGGTCTTGCCGACATCGACCGCCCCAAGCAAGAAGAGGATGACTGGCTTCTCAGTGCCCGTAAGCGCATCAGGTATCGCTTCTTCTGGAGCTTGCAGCTCGTTTAACATCGCAAAGTTATTTTTATTGCCGGGCGAAATAGTTTAGGTAGTTAGTTAGTGAAGCTTCTTTAGCACGCTTAGCTACTGCGTTCTTTTCCCGGTTACACGGGCACAATTGGGGTGATACTGGAATATAATATGGAACCGGCAGAGAGAGAGGAGGTGGTACATCGCTGTATTGAGATGCTGGATGATATCCTTGGCGATACCACCGTGCCGCGAAACCTGCGGAGATCGACGGGCGAATTAAAAGACCAGCTGCTGAACGGCGAGGAATCTCTAGCCATGCGCGTCGCTTCGGTGATCTCTGATTTCGATGAGCTGAGCTCCAACCCGAACACCCCCGCTCATACACGAGCGCAGATCTGGAGCATAGTCAGTAAGCTGGAGACGATCTCCGGCGAAGATTGAGGTAACCAATTGATGATCACGATAGCAATTGCGGGAAAGCCGAACTCGGGCAAATCAACCTTCTTCAAAGCGGCCACGCTCGCAGACGTTGAGATCGCTTCGTATCCGTTCACCACTATCAAGCCGAACACCGGGATCGCGTACGTGAAGGTGGACTGTCCGTGTCAGGAACCGGCGATTCAGCAGGAGCTTGGCGGTAAATCGTGCGGGAAGTGCGTTGACGGTGTTCGATTCGTGCCGATGGGGCTGCTCGATGTCGCGGGTCTGGTCAGAGGTGCGCACGAGGGCCGCGGATTGGGCAACGAGTTCCTGGATGAGCTCAGACAGGCAGAAGCGATCATCCACGTCGTCGATGCCGCTGGTGGGACAGATGCGGATGGCAATGTGGTAGATCTTGGGAGCCACGATCCCCACGAAGATCTCGAGTTCTTCAAAACAGAGCTGAACCTGTGGGTCTGCGGGATAATCAAGCGCAACTGGCGTAAGATAGAGCGAAAAGCGGAATTAGAGGGTCTGAAGATCGAGCGCCTGCTGGCTGAGCAACTGACTGGCGTCGGCGTCTCTGAGGAGCAGATAAAGGCCGCGCTTCTGGAGCCTACGAGCCCTGACCGAGCGAATTTCAGGTCCTGGAGCGACGATGACCTCCACACACTGGCGGCCGCAGTCATCAGGAGGAGCAAGAAGATGGTCATCGCGGCGAACAAAGCTGATAATGCGCCTCACGAAAACCTCGAGAACCTGAAAAAGGGGTATGCGGCGAGCGAGGGCGAACGGGTCATTCCCTGCTCCGCGGCCGCTGAACTCGCGTTACGAACCGCAGCAAAGAACAAGCTCATCACCTACGTGCCCGGCGATGCGGATTTCGAGATCGTGGGCGAGCTCACGGAGAAACAACGCAAAGGGCTGGAAAAGATACGAGCGTTCTTGCATGCCCACGGTGGGACCGGGGTTCAGACGATCCTCAATTACGCGGTCTTCGATCTGCTGGACTACGTTGTCGCCTATCCGGTGGAGGACGAGCACAAGTTCTGCGACTCCAGCGGGCGAATCCTGCCTGACGCATTCCTGCTCAAACGCGGGAGTACCGCACGCGATCTGGCCTTCGCCGTGCATTCTGACATCGGCGAGAGCTGCCTTTATGGCGTTGATGCACGCACCAAACTCCGCCTTGGTGAGAAGCACGAATTGGTGAACAGGGATATTATCAAGATCGTCTCCACGAAGTAACTGGGTGGTGCTGAACTAGCGTAGCGCGACAGCGATTACTGGCCCATGCTCAGCTCACCGCGCGGTGAAGAGGCAGGGATTATCAGTCGCGATGCCCGCGACACCAAGTGCCTCTGCACGCTCAAAGTCTTCTCGCGTGTTGATTACCCAGGCATAGATCTCAATGCCATGCCTCGCCGCCGCATCCACATAGTCCCGGGTGAGGCGTGGATACCGTTGGAAGATGATCTCAGCTCGGGCATCCAGCGCCACCTGCACCGGATAAACCGGCAGCGAAGAGAGAATGATCCCCGTTTTCACTCGCGGTGCATGCGCTTTCACGGTGAGGAGCGCGGGATGGAAGAACGAGGCGATAATAACGCTCTGAGCCATACCTCCTGAAACCACGTCATGCACAACGGCCTCCTCGATACCCAGCTCTTTTAACTCGATCACCAGTCCGATACCCAGGTGATGGACGAAAGAAAGGACTTCGGATAACCGTGGGATATGCTCACCCCTGCCCGCGTCCAGTCTCTGGAGCTGCTGAAGTGTCTGCGCCGCAACCAGGCCAGAGCCGTTGGTCGTTCGCTCCACTGTCGCATCGTGAATAACCACGAGCTCGTGATCTTTGCTCTGTCTGAGATCGATCTCCACCAGATCGGCACCGCATTCGGCCGCCCTTTTGATCGCCCGGAGCGTGTTCTCCGGCTCTTCGGTACGTGCGCCACGATGCGCTACGATTCTCATCCCCGTGCTTTTAAAAAAGAAACGTCCTACATTAACTATGGGCATAACGCGAAAGGCATGGGTAACGTACCGCGATACGCTTACTACGATAAAGCTAACGAACCCGATAGCGATCGTGGGGGCGCCAGGACTGCGATCCGTGGGCAAAATCGCGGTCGATACGTTGATCGAGCAATTACAGCCGCGGTTATACGCTGAAATCTACTCCTATGGGTTTCCGTGTATTTATTATGGGCCTTCATATCTCGGCGCGCCCAGTCACGCGGGTGCGCTCACCACGAAAGATCAGCTCACTGAGCTGCCGAGCGTTAAGGTATATATCGTAGAACCGAAAAGCGGATCGGGCACGGCAGACAAGGAGTTCGTGCTCATCAGCGGTTATCAAGCGTATGATCCGCTCAACCAGCATCTGGTCGTTGACCGGGTTACAGATATTCTGAAGGAGCTAGGTGTAAAGCGGGTGTTTTCGCTCGGTGCGCAGGTGATCGAGTCGGGCATGACCTGTTGCGCAACGGATACGAACGTACTCGATGAGATGGCCCGGTATGGCATCACGCAGACGCACGTCAATATGTTTATCGGCTTCTCCGGTCTCGTCGCGGCATTCGGGATGATGAAGGGGATTGAGGGCGTGTGCCTGTTTTCGAGCACAACGCAGAACACCGAGGATCCTGAATATCCCGATCTTGACGCGGCACAGGAATTGGTGGTGCGCGTCGCTGAGATACTTGGTTTTCAGATCGATACGGCGGATTTCGAGCGGCGAAGACGGCACGAACCGGTGTTTCACGAGGAGCAGGAGCCAGAAGAGATCGAAGAGGCCAGGGCGCGAGAGCGCAAACCCTATACCGAAGACCTGGACGGGTACGCGTGATTAGCGAGAGGAGCGGATGGCAACGAAGACAAAAGCGACTGCAGACGCGCAGGTAAACGCCTATGAACTCGCCTGCCGGGAGATTGCAGAGCTGATGGCTGCGCAGGGGCTCCAGGAGGCGGAGAGTATAAACCGACTCAAGAAGGAGATCAGCGGTAAATACCGCTTAGCCAGCCTCCCACGGCACTCCGATGTGTTGAAAGTGAGTGGTGAGGACGTGAGAGCGCATCTGAAGCGTAAGAAGATGCGAACCGCCTCAGGCGTGGTTCCCGTGGCCGTAATGACCTCGCCCTATGCCTGTCCGCATGGGAAGTGCCTCATGTGCCCGGGTGGGCCGACTTCGGAGTTCGAGTCACCGCAGAGTTATGTGGGCCAAGAGCCCGCAGCCTGCCGCGCGGCGCAGCACGGGTTCGACCCCTATGAGCAGGTACGAGCACGGCTCCATCAAGTCGAGGAGATCGGGCACGACTTCGAGAAGGTTGAGCTGATCCTGATGGGCGGGACGCTCACCGCACGGCCCGAAGCATACCAGCAGTGGTTTGTAACCCGGTGTCTGGCGGCCATGGATGCGTTTAGTGCAGAACGGGGCAGAGCAATCCGAAACACAGGTATAACGTTCGAGACGAGGCCCGATTATGCAACGGCACGCGAGATAGATCGCATGCTCGCGCTGGGCGCGACGAAGGTCGAGCTGGGCGTGCAGCAGGTCTCAAATGCGATTTTAGAGCGGATTCAGCGCGGCCACACGGTTGAAGATTCGATCGCCGCGAACCGCTGTGCACGGGATAGCGCCCTGAAGGTCGGCTTTCACGTGATGCTCGGCCTGCCCGGCACGACGGTTGAAGAGGATAAGGCGATGTTCGCGCGGCTCTTCTCCGATCCCGAATTCAAGCCTGATTATCTCAAGATTTACCCCACGCTCGTGGTTCGAGGGACACAGTTATACGAGCAGTGGCGCAGAGGCGACTATGTGCCGTTCCGTGAACCCGAAGCCGTTGAGATCATCGCCTCTGCGAAACGGATCATTCCGACGTGGGTGCGGATACAGCGAATTCAGCGTGATATTCCCGCGCAGTTCATCGAGGCGGGCGTAAAGAAGAGCAATCTGCGACAACTGGTACAAGAGCGATTGCGAGAGGAGGGCTACCAGTGTCGATGCATTCGATGCAGAGAGGCGGGGCTTGCTCGCCTGGCGGGTCGTATCGCTACCGAGCAGAATATCGCCATGGTAATGGAGCGGTACGACGCATGCAGGGGTATGGAGCACTTCATCTCGTACGAGGATGTTGAGAACGACATTTTAATCGCGCTTTTACGGTTACGATTCCCGTCCGAACCGCATCGACCGGAGTTGAAGGATGCTGCTCTCGTGCGAGAACTCCACGTGTACAGTGAATTGGTGGGTTTGGGAAAACGGAAGGCCGGGAGCTGGCAGCATCGCGGGTACGGCGCTCGCTTGTTACGAAAAGCAGAAGAGCTTGCGGTTGACACGGGGTACAGGAAGATAGCCGTGATGAGCGGGATCGGTGTGCGAGAATATTATGAGCGGTTCGGATACGAACGCGAGGGGCCGTTTATGCTGAAAAGCCTCGTCTTCTGATACGTTCGGCTGGTAGCTATCTATCTCATTCTTTAATTAGGTAGGGGACAGTATGCCACTGCAGGATTAGTTAGAACGAACGAGACACCATGAGCATAAACAGTTACTTTACGTAAAACCTATTTAACCATCAGTGCGCGAAGTTCACCGCGCTACGCAAAAGATGGACCCCGCTTTTCTGCTGCTCCTGCTCGTCGCATCTTCACTCATCGGCGTGCTACTCGGCACGATAACAGGGCTCGTGCCCGGCTTCCACCCTAATAACGTGGCCGTTATCCTGCTCTCACTCACGCCCGCGATCCTCGCGGAGCCGCGCTCCTTCTGTGCCGCGCTGCCCTTTGATACCGTACTGCTCCTGGTCGCAGCTATCATTCTCGCGGCCTCGGTCGCCCATACGTTTCTTAATTTCATCCCTGCAGCCTTCTTCGGCGCGCCCGAAGGTGAAACGGCACTCGCGTTACTGCCCGCGCATCGGCTCTTGCTGGAAGGCCGCGCGTACGAAGCCACCGTCCTCTCAGCAATGGGCAGTTTCGGCGCAATCATCTTCTCCTTCCTCTTTATCATCCCCTTTTTTATCCTCTTCTCCTCACTCCATTTCTACGAGCTCATCCAGAGCCTGATGCTCTATCTGCTCATCGGGATCTCCACGCTACTCATTCTCACCGAGAGCTTCAGCGAACGGATGGAAGCATACAAGGCCATCCTCCTCTCTGCCTTCGTCTTTCTGCTCGCCGGGATATTTGGATACGTCATCCTGGACATGCCGGTGCACGCGCCATTCCTCTTCAGCTCCACGATGCTCTTCCCCGCACTTACCGGGCTCTTCGGGCTCTCCACCATCTTCTATTCGCTGCTCCACACGCCTGAGATCCCGGAGCAGGAAATCAAGGAGCCGGTGACCGAGAAAGCGGAGGTCATCAAATCCGTTCTCTCCGGCTCGATCTCTGGCTCGCTCGTCAGCTTCTTACCCGGAATCACGTCCGCCCACGCCACCGTGATGGCGATGCTCGCACGGCGGAACCGCGAGCCAGATCAGGTGATCGTAACTCTGAGCGGGGTCAACACGGCCAACGTCGTTTTCTGTCTCGAGACGCTCTTCCTCATCTCGCGTGCACGCAGCGGCACCACGATCGCGCTCAGTCGTCTTCTGACCATCCAGCCATGGGAAGGTTCGTTCCCGCCGCCGGCATTGCTCTACTTGCTCATCGTGGTGCTCGTTGCCGCACCCTGCTCCTTCTTCATCACGAAATATCTCGGCAAGCAATTCGCGCTGCGGTTCTCACATCTGCCGTACCGTGCGCTGCTGATCGTGATCGCGCTCTTCCTCGTCGCGCTCGTTCTCCTCTTCACCGGCCTTCTGGGGCTGCTCGTGCTCCTCGTTGGCACCTGCATCGGGCTCATTCCGATCTGTTTCGGTGTGAAACGGAGCAACGCCATGGGCGTCCTACTAGTTCCGATACTGGTAATTCTGTGGCACATGTAGAGTAAACTTTATATAGAAGGAGCGCATATCCCCCTTCATGATAACGGTAGCGATAAATGGATGGGGGAGAATCGGTCGAATTCTCTTTCGTGCAGCGCTGCAGAACGGCTCGGGGTTCGAGATCGTCGCGATCAATAGCCGAGGGGCGGAGGCTTCCTGGGTGGCCCACCTCCTGAAGTACGATTCCGTGCACGGCATATTTGATAAAACCGTAGAGGCGAACACGAAGAAGAACGCGCTCGTAGTGAACGGTAAAGAGATACCGATCTTTGCGGAGACAGCCCTTGAGAAGCTGCCCTGGGCTGATTTAGCGGTGGATTTGGTGGTAGAATCAACCGGCGCGTTCAGAGACAGGAAGAACGCGTCAAAGCATCTGACCGCGGGGAGCAAGAAGGTGCTCATCACCGCGCCGGGGAAGGAGCCTGACGTTACTATCGTTCCGGGTGTCAACGACGAGATGTACGACCATGCGGCGCACAAGATCATCTCGCTCGCCTCCTGCACCACCAACTGCCTTGCGCCAGTCGCAAAGATACTGAATGACGAGTTCGGGATCGTTAAAGGTTTTATGACTACCGTGCATGCGTATACCAACGATCAGAAGATCCTCGACGGCAGGCACGATGATCTGAGACGTGCGCGGGCCGCGGCAATGTCCATCATACCAACCACGACCGGCGCGGCGAAAGCATTGGGTGTCGTTCTGCCTGCGTTGGAGGGCAAGCTGGATGGCTTTGCCTTAAGAGTCCCCACCTTCAACGTCTCGATCGTGGATCTCGTGACCGTGCTGGAGCGGGATAACACGGCCGAAGAGGTCAATAGCGCGTTCGAGGCAGCGGCGAAGAGCTCGCTCAAGGGTAAACTCGCCGTTTCACATGAACCGCTGGTGTCCATCGATTATATCGGCAATAGCTATTCCTCCATCGTCGATGCTGAGTATACCAACGTGATCGGGGGCAGAGGCAACCTGGTGAAAGTGCTGTCCTGGTATGACAACGAATGGGGCTATTCATGCCGCTGTGTTGACATGATGAATCGCATTGCGGAATTAGGTCTGTGACGTGTGCTGCTGGGTTGAAGGCTTGAAGTGAAGAGTAGGCAATGAATCTGAGAGATGTGTTAGCGGATTTTCTTACGCTGGATGACTTCGACGTTGCGGGGAAGACCGTGCTCTTCAGAGCGGATTTGAACTCGGTCGTCATCGATGGCAAGGTGCAGATGAAGGAGCGAATTGTGGAGAATGGTGAGACGATCCGTGAGCTTGCGGAGAATGGTGCAAAGGTGGTGATTCTCGCGCACCAGGGTCGCGCGGGCGGTAAGGAGTTCCTCACCCTGGAGCAGCATGCGCACCTACTTAATGAGATCGTAAACCTGAAGTACGTCGATGACATTATCGGACCGGCAGCACGCCGTGCGATCCGCGAGCTTGAGAATGGAGAGGTGCTGCTCCTGGACAATGTGCGACTGCTCGCCGAGGAGACGCTTGATAAGACGCCCGCGGAACATGCACAATCGATCTTCGTCCAGCGACTCGCACCGCTCGCAGATCTGTACATCAATGATGCCTTCTCGGTCGCGCACCGGGCGCACGCGTCGGTGGTCGGTTTTCCCACGCTCATGGAGGCCTGTTTGGGACGGCTCATGGAGAGCGAGCTGAGCGCGCTGGAACGCGCGGTTAACCACATCGAACGTCCAAGTGTGTACGTGCTCGGTGGCGTGAAACCCGAGGAGGTCTTTGATATCATCGAGTTCGCGCTCGATTCCGGTAAGGTCGATTATATCCTCACGACAGGCGGTATCGGCAATCTCTTCATGGTGGCGAACGGGATGATCCCGATGAAGGTGGATAAGAATCTCCTGGAGAGCGTAACAAGGGCAAAGGAGATACAGGAACGGGCGGGCAGGAAGATAAAATACCCCTGGGATCTCGCCATCGAGCAGAACGGTAAGCGCGAGGAGATTCCGGTTGATCAGGTCAGATCAAATATGCCAATCTACGATATCGGCCATGAAACGATGGAGAAATACGCGGAGATCATCAAGAACGCGCGCACGGTGGTCATGAAGGGCCCCGCGGGATATTACGAGAAGGAGGGCTTTGGAGAGGGCACACGCGCGATCTTCGAGGCGATTGCCGACTCGCCAGCCTTCACGCTCCTCGGCGGTGGTCACACCTCCGCAGCGATCAGCGAGGTGGGCTTCGATCGGAGCAGGATGAAGCACGCGCACGTGAGTCTGGCTGGCGGTGCGTTCCTGCGCTATCTCCTCGGGAAACCGTTGCCGGGGATCGAGGTGCTCAGAAAGAAGAAGTGAAGGAAGTAACTAACTTATTCTTCTGCTTCAATGAGTTAGTTAGTAGAGAGTGACGAGGGGTCGTAGGGTAGAGGATATCCTGTCAGGTTCCGGACCTGACGACCTGGGTTCGAATCCCAGCGACTCCGTCTCAACCTTTCTCTCACAAAGAACGTGTGAGCAAAGAGCACTATTCACGCTTTTGAGCACCGTCTATTTTACTTACTAAAGGGGTCATGAATGATCCGCAAACTGAAGTCGATATGGGCGTTAACGAGGCTCGAGCACGGTCTGATGTACGGGCTCGGCGTGCTCATCGGGATCATCGTTGCGGGCGGCCGGATTTTTGTACCGGCCTCGATTGACGGGCTCTCGGTATTCACCCTTACAGATGGTGCGATCTTCGGCTTTCTTACCGCGCTCTTCATCCAGGCGGGTACGTTCGCCCTGAATGACTACTGCGACCTCGAATCGGATAGTGCGAACCGAAGGATGGATAGGCCACTCGTGCGCGGCGAGCTTACGCGGCGAGAAGCGTTATTCATTGCACTGCTCGCCACCGCGTTCGGTATCATCGCCGCTTCATTTTTGCATCCGCTGCTCTTCGCACTCGCGCTCCTCTCCGCGGTATTGGGCATGCTCTACGATGTGAAGATGAAGGAATTGTTCGGCGTGAGCAACGTCTATATCGCGCTCACCATGGCGATCCCTTTCATCTTCGGCGGCTTGATCGTGGACCCTACCCGGATTGATCTGATACTTCTCGTCCTTGCCGCGATGGCATTCGTCGCCGGGTTCGGGCGGGAGGTGATGAAGGACATCGCGGATCTCAGAGGTGACGCGCTGCGGGACGTCAAGAGCTTTGCGCGAATCTACGGTGTGAAAATCGCGAGCAGAGTCGTCGTCGGTTCATATTCGCTCGCCATCCTCCTGAGCGTCATACCTATCTTCTCGGTCGAGAGCTCGTATTTCTTCAATCCCGCGTATCTGCTCCCCGTGCTGCTCGCTGATGTGCTCTTGTTGCATACCTGCTGGGTGTTGTGGAGGCGGAGCGCTGAGACGGCGGATTATGCTGCACTGAGAAAGGAGACGTTAGTGGCCCTCGGTCTGGGGTTGCTCGCCTTCGTGTGCGGTGCGGTATTCTAATCCATCCAGTAGCACTCTCGCTTGCCATTCGCATCTTCGAACTCAGTGCACGTGATTCAGCCATTCGCGGTTGGCAGTCCAGAGGTGTGTGTATCTGCGGGTATCTCGTAATTGTAGTCTTACCAGCATCGAGCTAAAGGCTTGCCAAAGCGATAGTGCGGGGGGATCTCGCTGTACCCAGCCCAGGAGGCGCTTTTGTCTATTCCATTCCTGTTAATGTGGACGTGCGGGTTCAGAAAGAAAGGGAAAATAAGATAAGCAGATGAATTTGGTAGGTATATACTAAGGAAGGATGAAGGTAGCGTTCGGCGGCACGTTCGATCCGTTGCACGACGGACATAAGAAGCTCTTGAAACGCGTATACGAGCTGAGCGAAGGGGGGGGTGAGATCGTGATCGGTGTGACCTCGGATGCAATGGCGCGCGCCTGCAGGGATCGTGAAGTTCGTCCGTTCGAGGCGCGCGCGGCGGATCTCCAGCGGTACATGCATGAGAAATACGGCGTACAGGCACGCGTGGTGCAATTACACGACCGCTATGGCCCTACGCTGGACGAGGATTTCGATTACATCGTGATCTCGCCCGAGACCTATCCCATTGCAGTGAAGATTAACGAGCTGCGGAAGGCACGTGGCAAGAAGCCGATAGCGATCGTAATGGTCGAGCACGTGAATGCCGCGGATGGCGGGCTCATCTCGTCCACGCGGATAAAGGCGGGCGAGATCGATACGCACGGGACGCCGCTGCACGTGTAGGGGTGTGGTAAAATGAGACAAAAGAAGTATCTCAAAGGAATGCTGATACTGGCGCTCATTGCCCTGCTCGCAGTTTCCGGTTGCGTTCAAACGTTCAACTCAGACGCTGAATGGCCTGCAATGAGAAAGGGTATGATCATGGTGCCTGTATGTCCAATCCACCTAACGGGACTCTGTATCCCGTAATCGGTGAATGCAACGCCAGCGTCTGCCAAAATATGGGCGCGGGATATACCTGCGTGTGCGTATGCTCTAACGCATCTGATTGCGAGACAGCCGCTATAAGAAGATAAAACGGAAACGAGGCGAGAAGATCGCGATCATCGCGGCTGCACGAAAGCTCCTTCAGGCGATCTACTACATGCTGAAGCATAAAGAGCCGTTTCGCATCGAAGGGTAGCGCTGCAGACTCTGGGAACAAACATGCGGTGGCGACCGCGGGAGTTTGATTAGAGCGCAGAGCTAACCAAGGACGGAGTCAGCCATAGTGCGGCCAAAGACCGCGAATAGGTGTATGTCTTGTCCTGAGGAGATGCGACGGTGGAACGAAAAGGTTAAATACGCGGGAGGCATAACGGAACACAAAGGCGGACTTAACATAGGTGTAGTTTGGTTAATCGTCACTTCAGCGGGCATTTTCTACCCTTACCTCGTCGCTTCGGTCGACCGAGCGATCACGAAGCTACCGCAGCGCGAACTGTCGCACGATATTCACCTGCTCCTCGAGCTGGAGCGCGCCGCGTATCAGCCCTTTGACGTGCTTTATGGCATACTCGACGGGGACGCCCCTAGCCACAAGGTACGCTGCGGCGACCATGCCACTTCGCCCAATGCCGCCGACGCAATGGATCAGTGCGGCATGGCCGTCCCCCGTTTCGGTAAGTAGCCATGCGACGAGTTTTTGGAACTCCGGGAGGCGCGGTATCCCGAAATCAGGTATTGGGAGGTGGTTCACCTTCACGCCCAGCAGCTGCAACTGCGCGGGATCGTACTTCAGCTCCCAGTCCTCCACGAGCACCGCGACTGCGTTGAAGGTGCTTGCAAGATCTTTAAGCTCACGGGTACTTGGCATCGGCGAGACAGCAAGATGCTCGTCGATCCAGGTGGTCATTGCTCCTCTCTCTCCCGGTCTCTCCACTCTTTACTCAGCCTTTTACTCAGCCTTTTCCCTACATAAAGGCGATGCCAGCCAGCCGGCAAGCCAGCACTCAAGGGGTGTCCAGCGATTCCGTAACTTCACGGGCTGACCGAAATGTATGAGACGCGTCTATTCTATTATCCTGCAGGGTGGAGGAAAGCGATGTCCCCGCGTGTGGCGATTTGCTATCGAGCTGAGCTCAAGGATTATGATTTCGGCGCGGGCCATCCATTTCGCGGACGCCGATTCCCGCAGTTCTATCAGTTCATGAGCGATTTAAATGGTTATTTTTGGTTTTTAGGCATAAAAAGCCAATTTTTAGGTGATAGATACGTAGGCTGGTATTTCTTTGTTCTTGCAGTCTTCATTCCTTCTGCTATCACCGCTTCTTCTTTATCGCTTCGTCCTTCCGCTTTCACTGCTTTGTTTCCATTGCTTCGCTTTCTCACAATTTTA
>Ga0265594_1001602_pt1 | contig 17416 bp, 15 predicted proteins | sample saktaG_11_FD_190147 | JGI IMG/M metagenome (GOLD analysis project Ga0265594, IMG submission 190147) | Saline water microbial communities from Sakinaw Lake, British Columbia, Canada - sak_2011_5_24_80m | ecosystem: Environmental > Aquatic > Non-marine Saline and Alkaline > Saline ... | reverse complement strand
AATTGTTGATTATGCCGCTGAAAAAGGCATTAAAACTTTAACTTTATACGGTTTTTCTACGGAGAATTGGAAAAGATCAAAAAAAGAAGTAGATTATTTAATGGATTTATTTGTTAAATTTGCCAAAGAATATGCTTATGATTTTAATAAAAAGGGAATTCAATTTCGTCATATAGGAGAATTAGAAATGTTGCCAAAAGATCTTCAAAAAAATATTAAAGAAGCGCAGAAGTTGACTAAGAATAATAAAAAAATGGTTTTAAACATTGCTCTTAATTATGGGGGTAGGAATGAGATAGTAAGAGCAATTAGAAAGATTATACAAAAGAAGATATCTCCTGAGAAGATAAATGAAAAAGTTGTGATGAATTATTTAGATACAAAAGGATTGCCGGATGTAGATTTTATTATTAGAACTTCTGGAGAAATGCGTTTATCTAATTTTTTACCTTTTCAGGGTACTTATGCAGAATTATATTTTCCGAAAATCTGTTGGCCTGATTTTACTAAAAAACAATTTGATTTAGCTATTAAAGAATTTCAAAGACGACGTCGTCGCTTTGGAAAATAGAAAAAGTTAGTTTAAGTTTTATATATTTAGTGCCAAATGCACATAATATTTATATTGTTTATGAGTTGAAGAAATTATTTTTCATTGCTATAATTGAAACATTCTTAAGTAACAGTTTTTTTATTTTTAATATTTAATTTTTATATATGCCTTTAGGAAGATTTACAGCAAAAGCTCAAGCAGCCATAGAAAGAGCTCAACAAATGGCTATGGAAAGAAGTCAGGGAGAGATGCGCGCTCTCCATCTTTTGTATGTCTTATTAGACGAAGAGGATTCTGGTTTAAGAGAGATATTAAATAAAGAATTAAAAATTAATGTAAAAGATTTTTTGAAAAATGTATTAGAAGAAATTATTAAATTACCCCGTATCTTTTCTGTTGGTAAGGGATTTGGTCCAATGTATCTTTCTCAAGAAATGTTACAGATTATAGAAGCTACTGCTAAGAAAACAATGGAAGAAAAAAATGAATTTATTTCTCCGGAATATTTATTTTATGGAATACTTGTTACTAAGAATTCTGCGCAGGACGTATTGAGTAGATTTAATATTAAGAAAGGGGAATTTTTAGAAGCTCTTCATCGTTATACAGATGGTGAAAAAATTACTGATGAATTTCAAGAAGTTGGAGCTAGTGCTATAGAAAAATACACACAAGATCTTACTCAATTGGCAAAAGAGAATAAATTAGACCCAGTAATAGGAAGAGAAGAAGAATTGCGGAGAGTTATGCAAATATTGTCTCGTCGAACAAAAAATAACCCAATATTAATTGGTGAAGCAGGTGTTGGAAAAACAGCTATTGTTGAGGGATTGGCTCAGCGTATTGCTTCTTCCGATGTTCCAGAGAGTTTGATTAATAAAAAAATTATATCTTTGGATTTAGGATCATTAATAGCAGGAACACGGTTTAGAGGGGAATTTGAAGAACGATTAAAAAACCTTCTTAAAGAGATAAAAAAAGCTGGAGATGTTATTATTTTTATTGACGAGGTCCATACTTTAGTAGGAGCAGGAGCTGCTGAAGGGGCTATTGATGCTTCTAATTTATTAAAACCAGCTCTTTCTAGAGGTGAATTGCGAGCCATTGGAGCAGCTACTTTTAAAGATTATCGTGAATATATTGAAAAAGACCCAGCTTTAGAAAGGCGTTTTCAACCAGTGCTAGTTGAAGAATCTTCCATAGAAGAAACTGTTGAAATTTTACGTGGGTTAAAATCAAAATATGAAACTCATCATGGATTAAAAATATCAGATGAAGCTATTGTAACAGCGGTACAATTATCAAGTCGTTATATCGCATCACGTTTTTTACCTGATAAAGCTATAGATTTGATAGATGAAGCTGCTTCATCTTTGAGTTTAGAAATTGGGAGTATTCCTTTGTCTGTTTCTGAATTAAGAAATAGAATAAAATTTTTGGAATTACAAAAGGAGGCGAATAAGAAAGAAGTACGTGATGGTAAAAAAACAACACAAGACAGAAAAAGAATTGAAAATGAGTTAAGAAAATTAAAAAAGGAATATAATGCGATAAACAATGAATGGCAGAAGGAAAAAAAGATATTTAACGAAGTGAGCGGTATTAAAAAAGAGATTGATCAATTAGAAAAAGAATCGCAGGAACATGAAAAAAGCGGGCAATTAGATAAAGTAGCAGAGATAATTTATGGAAAAATTCCTCAATTAAAAAAAACCTTGAGGGCTAATGAAAGATCTTTAAGAAAGATTTCTAAAGAAGAAAGATTTCTAAAAGACGAGGTAATAGCTGAAGATATTGCTCGTGTAGTTTCTCGATGGACTGGAATTCCTGTAACAAGAATGTTGGAAGAAGAGAGTAAAAGATTAGTTAGGATGGAAAAAGAATTATCTAAAAGAGTTGTAGGGCAAAAAGAAGCTATTTTTGCAGTAAGCAGAGCTATTAGAAGGGCTCGCGCAGGAATATCAGAAGAAGATAGACCAATTGGTTCTTTTATGTTTTTAGGGCCTACTGGAGTAGGAAAGACAGAACTTGCTAAAGCTTTAGCAGAATTTATGTTTTCTGATGAAAAAGCGATGATTCGTATTGATATGTCTGAATATATGGAAAAACATAGTGTGGCTCGTTTAATTGGTTCTCCTCCAGGGTATATTGGTTATGAAAAGGGTGGACAATTAACAGAAGCAATAAAACATCGTCCTTATAGTTTGATTTTATTTGATGAAATAGAAAAAGCTCATCCAGAAGTATTTAATATTTTACTCCAGGTATTAGACAATGGCCGTCTTACTGATGGTAAAGGCCGTATAGTTAATTTTAAGAACACGATTATTATTATGACCTCTAATTTAGGGGGAGAATATTTACAAGAAATGGCTTCATTAGGATTTGTTATGGATAAAAGGGATAAAGTAGAAGAACAAAAAGAACAATTAAAGGTTAAAATTCACGACGCATTAAGAGAAAAATTCCGTCCCGAGTTTCTTAATCGTGTTGATGAAATTGTTATTTTTAATCCATTAAGCATTCGTGATATAGAAAAGATAGTGGGCTTACAAGTAGATATAGTTAATAATAGATTAGCTGATAAAAAGATTTCTTTAAAATTAGATAAAGAAGCAAAAAGATATTTAGCTAAAAATGGTTATAGTCCTGATTATGGCGCTCGGCCATTAAAAAGATTAATAGAAAAAGAAATTCTTGATCATCTAGCTGATGAAATTATTAAAGGGCAAATAAAAGAAGGAAACAAAATTTCTGTTTCCTTAAAGAAGAATAGATTGAATTTATGCAAAAATTAAAAGATTTTTTTTCTTTTCTCGGAATTAGAATACTTCTTTTCTTTTTAGTTTACAGCTTTTGTTTAATTGGTAGTATCCTTTTTTCTTTAAATCTTTTTCAGTCTATCTTTTTATGTTTTTTAATAATTTTTTTGTGGAAACTATTCTTAGGTCTTTCTTGGTTTAATTTTGTCTTTCTTTTTTTGGCTTTTTTAGAAGCTAATATTTTAATTCTTTATGTGAAGCCTTTATGGGTAATTTGCTTTATTATAGTGTTCTTGTGTCTTCTTGGAAAAAAATTGTTTTTTTCTTTATCAAAAGGAAAAAGTTTGCAGGAACCATTATTTTACTATCTTTTTTTGTTTTGGGCATTTATTTCTTATGGTTTTTATTTTTTTCTTAATTATCCTTTTTTAGTTGGATTTTTAACTTACGCCTTGGGATTGATAATTTTTTCCTATTTTTATTTCTTTTCTATTAATACTTCGCTTCCAGATTTTTTACCGTCATTTTTTGTTTTAATTCTTATAAACTTGGAATTTTTCTTGCTTCTGAGCTACCTTTCTTTTAGCACTTTAGCATTAGGAATACTTAGTATTTTAATTTTTCGTTTTGTTATTTATCTCTTCCTCTATAATTGGAAAGAGTCTTTCTAAAATTTTATTTTCTTGAAGAGTAAAATTTTTGAGAACAAAATCTCCAGCTTTTTTTCTGGTTTTAGAAAAAGGTCTAATACCTATTCTTATTCTGAAAAAGGCTTTTGATTTGAGGTAATCAACAATAGATTTAATACCATTATGTCCTGCTGATCCGCGATCATAACTTATTTTGAAATCTCCTAAATTTATATCTGCATCATCTTGTGCAACGAATATGTTTTTTAGGGGTACGTTATAGAATCTTTTAAGTTGATTTATGCTTTTTCCTGAATTATTCATAAATACTAATGGTTTGGCTAAAATAAGTTTTTTATCCTCTGTATTAATATAACTTATTTCAGCAAAGCATTTTTTATTATTTTCCCAATCAGAACTATTCCATTTTTTTGCTAAAAATATAACAAAATTACGGCCGATATTATGTCGGTTTTTTTCATATTTTTTTTCAGGATTTCCTAAGCCAACGAGAAGAAAATTTTTATTCATAAATTTTTTCTTTTATATAATTATTAATTTCTTCATAATTTTCAAATCCTTTTTTTGGTATTAGGATATAAATGTTTCCTTTTGCCCAGTCGTTATATATAGAGGATGTCATCAATAATTCATCAGGAGGTCTATTTGTTATACTAAGATATTGAATTTCACTAGATGATATATCTTTTACGATAGGAAACATTTGCCAGATTGTATTAAAATCGAGATTAGTGATGAAGTGCCCGTTTAAAGATTGCCAAATTTTTAGCCAACTAATTAAATTCCAAACATCAGCTAACCGAGTGAGTTTATCTTTTAAAGCTGCAATTATTTGTTGCTGATGCTCGGTTCTATAAAAATCACCATTAGGAGCGTAGCGTGTTCGAATAAACTTTATGATCAATGCTCCGTCTAAATGACGCCATCCTGCAGAGAGATGAAAAATTTCTGAAGGATTATGTGGGTTTACTAAGTTTGGATCAATTACGTCTTTTTCAAGCCAAATATCTATTCCCCCCAAAGCATCAATTAATTTTTCAAGTCCTTTTAAATCAAGAATAAGAATATGGTCTATAGATAGTCCTGTTATATCTTCTACTTTTTCTTTTATTAAATCATAAGAATCTGCTTTGGAAAATCTTTTTCCTCTATTTTCTGATGAATAAAGAGAATTAATTTTAATTCCAGTAGATCCATTTGGAATTTCTACCCATAAATCTCGTGGTAAAGAAATGATTGTAATTTGTTTTTTAGAAGGAATAACGCTGGTAACAAAAATAGTATCTGTAAGAAAAGCGCCTAGCGATCCTTCTCCTGATATTCCCAAAAAGAGTATATTAATTGGTGAATTTTCTGATTTTAGAGCTTCGTTTTCTGAGAGTATATTAGAAGCATTATCATAAGAAAAAGAGTATTCTTTTGAATCGTTTAATCCTGAAAATAAAAAAAACAGGAGAACAATCCCACCAATAATTAATCCAAATAAAACAATTTTTTTCTTAATTAATGCCATGCTTTGTATAATTTAACATATTTGCTTTGATGATTCAATTATGGTATTATCATTAAGAATTTTTACTAATATGTGGAAGAAAATTCTTTGGGAAAATATAGAAATGATTTTTATCGCTATCCTTATAGTTGCCCCTATAAGATATTTTTTAGTTCAACCTTTTATAGTTCATGGCAGTAGTATGGAACCAAATTTTTATACACAAGATTATCTTATTATCGATGAATTGTCTTATCGTTTTCGAACACCAGAAAGATATGAAGTAATAGTTTTTAAAGCTCCTAATCATCAAGGTCAATATTATATCAAAAGAATCATTGGTTTGCCTTTGGAATCAGTAAAAGTAGAAGATGGTAATATAAATGTATTCGATAATTCTGGTTCTCTAATTTCTTTAAATCAAAATTTTTTGCCAGAAAACGCAAATACTTCAGGCAATCTTAGTTTAACTCTTGAAGAAAATGAACTTTTTGTTTTAGGCGATAATCGCTTAGCTTCTTATGACTCACGTAATTGGGGGCCTCTAGAAAAAGAATTAATAGTTGGTCGGGTTTGGCTTCGGCTTTGGCCTTCACAAAGAATAATGGCTTATGGTTTCTAGAAAAAAATCATTTCAGACGCTTCGCGGAATGAAAGATATCTTGGCAAAAGATTGGCTCTATTATGATTGGATTTTATCTAATGCTAAAAAGATTTTTGAACATTATGGTTTTCAAAGAATTGAAACTCCAATATTAGAAAAAGCAGAATTATTTACTAAAGGCATAGGTAAGAATACAGATATTGCGAATAAAGAAATGTATGTTCTCAAAACCAAAGAAAATAAAGAGTTATTAGCTCTTCGACCAGAAGGAACAGCTTCAGTAGTAAGAGCATATATAGAAAGAGGAATGTCTAATTTGCCTCAACCAGTTAAGCTTTATCATTTTGGTCCTTTTTTTCGTCATGAAAGACCCCAAGCTGGCCGTTATCGTCAATTCTATCAATTAGGAGTAGAAATGATTGGAGATGAATCTTATGCTGCTGATGCAGAAATAATTGTTGCGTCAAGGCTTTTTTTAGAAAATTTAGGATTTAAGAAAAAAGATATTTGTTTATTACTTAATAGTATTGGATGCTCTGAATGTCGTCCAACTTATATCAAAGAATTAAAAAAATATTACAGGAAATATAACAAACAGATTTGCGCTGATTGTCGAAGACGTATAAAAGAAAATCCTTTGAGGGTTTTGGATTGTAAGTCTGAAAAATGTTCATCTATTAAAAAAGGAGCTCCAACTGCTTTAGATTATCTTTGTTCAGAATGCAGAAATCATTTTAAGTCCCTTTTAGAATTATTGGATTATTTAAATATTCCTTATATTTTAGACAAAACATTAGTTCGGGGCCTTGATTATTATACAAGAACTGTTTTTGAATTTTCCCTTGGTGATGGAACAAATAAAATTGCTTTAGCTGGAGGAGGAAGATACGATAAATTAGTAGAAATTTTAGGAGGAACACATAAACCAGCTGCTGGCGTTGCTTTTGGTATTGAAAGGTTGATAAAAGAATTAGTGGGAAAAGGTAAAAATTTTATTGTGCCAAAACCAAATGTATATTTGGTACAAATAGGAGATCTAGCAAGAAGACAATCTTTTAAACTTTTAGAGCAATTTCGTAAAGAAAATATTTTTCTTGGAGAAAGTTTGGGAAAAGAGAGTCTAAAAGCACAATTGTCAACAGCAGATAGATTAGGCGTAAACTATGTTCTTATTCTTGGACAGCAAGAGGTCTTAGATGGTATGATAATTTTAAAGGATATGAGTTCAGGCATTCAAGAATTAATTCCTTTAGAAAAGATTATTGGTGAGGTTAAAAAGAGGTTGAAAAAACAAAAGAAATAAACATTTTAAAATTAAGAATTATTTAAATTATGCCAATTACAGTAAAAAGAAGACAAGGAGAAAATTTAAATTCTTTTCTCGGCAGAGCATTTAAAATCATAAAAAAAAGCGGCGTTCTTTTAGAAGCTCGTAAAAGAAGATTTTATATTCCAAAGCCAAACAAAAGAAGCGTGAAATCATCTGCCCTTCATAAAATAGAGGTTCTTAAGGAAGTAAATAAAAAAAGGAAAAAGGGGATACTTTAAAACGATGGTTTTCAAACCCGAAGTTTTAATATATAATTTAGACAGGCAAAATATTCCTTCAAAAAGATTATTTTACAGTATTGTTGAAAAATCTTTAGTAAAGATAGGAGAGAGAGAAAGGATAGCTCTGTCTTTAATTTTTGTTAATTCTCAAAATATTCGTCGATTAAATAATTATTGGCGTGGCAAAAATAAAGCTACTACTGTTCTTTCCTTCCCTCTAAATGAAATTCTTGTAACAGAATCAGGGGAAAAAGAAAAAATACTTGGGGATATTTTTCTTTGTCCTGAAGAAATAAAAAAACAAGTTAAAAAATTTGATATTTCTCTTGATAGTTTTTATCAAAAATTAGTTGTTCATAGCATTTTGCATCTTTATGGTTATACCCATAACAAGAAAGAGGATGGGATTAAAATGGAACGTTTAGAAAATAAAATTTTACAAGCAATTAATAAGTAATTAGTAAATATGCGTTCTCATATTTTAGCAATAGATTTAGGTACTTCTAATATAAAGGCTTTGGTTGGCAAAGAAGATTCTGGTAATTGTAATGTTGTTTTACCAGGCCATAGAAAATCTCGCGGTATTAAAAAAGGAGAACTTGTGAATTTAGAAGAAACAGCAGAAGAGTTGGACAATTTGGTTGCAGAAATTGAAGGAATGCTAAAAAATATTAATTTTAAAAGATCTATTGTAGGAATAGGAGGGCCTAATTTAAAAACTTGTCTTTCTAAAGGCGTGGCTGTAGTTTCACGGCCAGATCAGGAAATCACTGAAGAAGATAAAGAAAGAGCTGATAAAGCTGCTCAAGCGTTTGCTCTTCCTCCTAACAGAACTTTAGTTCAAACTGTTTCAAGGAATTATATTGTTGATGGGGTAGCTAAAGTAAAAGATCCAGTAGGAATGAAAGGATTAAAAATCGAGACAGAATGTCTTTTGATTGATGCCTTTAGTCCTAATATTAATTACATTGATCGTTTAGGCGAAATGGTTAATTTAAAATTTGATCCAAAGATTGTTCTACCGTTTGCAGGAGCAGAAATTGCTCTTACTGACCAAGATAAAGATTTAGGAGCAATAGCTTTAGATTTAGGCGCTGGTACTACTAGCGCTTGTGTTTATGAAGATGATGAAATTTTAGATTTGCAAGTGTTTCCTATGGGGGGAGATAGTATTACAAATGATATTGCAGTAGGTTTAAAAACTTATATCGATATTGCTGAAAAAATAAAAGTTAATGAAGGTGTGGCGACTAAGAAGAAAGTTGGTAAAAATGAAAACATAGATTTGAGCGTTTATTTAGAAGAAGCTGAATCTAGTGAAAAGATAAGTAAGAAATTTTTAGCAGAAATTATCGAGGCTCGTTTATCAGAAATTTTTGATTTAGTAGCAGATAGATTAAAAGAAATTGACCGTTTTGGAAAACTTCCTGGTGGCGTGGTTCTTTATGGTGGAGGAGCTAAAATGCCTTTTATTGCTGAATTAGCTAGAGAAAAATTTAAGCTTCCTGTAAGGTTAGCTAATCCAGATATTGAATGGTATAGAGAAAATCCTGATTTGTCCTTTATTTCTGTATTGGGATTACTTAATTTAATGTTGCAGAAGAAAAATGGTCCAATGGTAGAAAGTAAATTTTTTGAAAAAATTTCTAATTTTTTTAATAAATTTTAATAAATTTTCTATTTAGATTAATAAATTAAGTTTTTATGAAGAAAAAACAAAAAATTAAAAAACAAAGCAAAAGGTTAAAGAAAAAACCAAAACAGAAGTTGCCAAAACAGAAGTTGGTTCAGAAGCCAATTAAGAAACCAAAGCCAAAGAAAAAAAAGAAAGAAGAGAAAAAGAATTTTTTGACTAAAAATATTCAGATAAAGATAGTAGGAGTAGGAGGAGCTGGAGGTAATGTAGTAACAAGAATGAAAGAAAAAAGAATTGAAGGAGTGGAATTTGTTACAATTAATACCGATGTTCAGGGTTTGCATAACACAAAATCAGATATTAAATTACAGATAGGAAAAGAAATTTGTCGCGGGCTAGGAGCTGGGATGGATCCAACCAGAGGGAGAGAGGCCGCAGAAGAAAGCGTTGAGGAAATAAATCAAGCAGTTCAAGGAGCTGATTTATTATTTCTTACATGCGGATTAGGAGGAGGAACTGGTTCTGGCGCTTCGCCTATTGTGGCAAATTTGGCAAAACAATCAGGCGCTTTGGTAATAGCAGTAGTAACAAAACCATTTGTTTTTGAAGGAGAAAGAAGATTGGAAATTGCTGATGATGCATGGGATAGACTTTTTAATGAAGTTGATGCTTTAGTAACTATTCCTAATGATAGAGTTTTTAATATCATTGATGAAAAAACACCAGTCCTTGAGGCTTTTATTAAAGTAGATGATGTCTTAAAGCAAGGAGTGGAAGGAATGGTTAATCTCATTGCTTATCCTGGTTTAATAAATTTAGATTTTGCAAATTTAAGAACTATTTTAACTGAAGCTGGAAGTACTTTATTGGGTATAGGAAGAGCAAAGGGGCAGGAACGGGCCAAAAAAGCCGCACAATTAGCTATTTCTTCTCCATTATTAGATGTTTCCATAGATGGAGCAAGGCGCGTTCTTTTTAATGTAGCAGGAGGAAAAGATATATCATTAGTAGAGATTCATGATGCAGCTCGAACTATTACTCAATCTATAGCAAAAGATGCGCAGGTAGTTTTTGGAGCCAGCTTTGATAATGATCTTCGAAAAGGAGAAGTAAAGGTTACTGTTATAGCTGGAGGTTTTGGAGAAGAATTTAGAGAAACCAGTCGAACCTTACCATTAGAGATAAAAATTCCTGTTAATGAAGAGAAAGAGGAAGAAAAAGCTGAAGAAGAAAAAGGGCTTGAGATACCTGCTTTTCTTCGAAGAAAAAAGAAAGAAGACGATGAAGAAGAATAAATAAGAGATAAATAACAAATTATTAAATTCTTTGTTGTTCTTTGTTATTCATATTAATTTTTAATTTTATTTAGATATGTCCCCAAAAAGAAAACTTATTAATCAAATCAAACAGGTTAAAAAAAGAAACGGGGATATTGTTCCTTTTGATAAAAAGAAGATTGAAGAAGTTCTCTATAAAGCTTTAACGGCAACCGATGAGGGAGGAAAAGTTTTATCACGCCAATTATGTGTTCGTGTGATAAAGATTTTAAACAGAAGATTTAAAAAAGATGAAATTCCTGATGTGGAACAAATTCAAGATGTTGTTGAAGAAGTTTTAATTTTAGAAAATTTAGTAGAAACATCAAAAGCCTATATTTTATATCGTGAACAGAGGAAGGAATTAAGAGAAAGTCGTATAGTTACCGGAGAAGCTATAAGCTTAGTGGATGAATATTTGAAAGAGAAAGATTGGGAGGTAAAAGAAAATAGCAATATGGCTTTTTCCTTACAAGGATTAAATCATTATGTTTCTGCTTATGTAGCGAAAAAATATTGGTTAAGAAGAATTTATCCGCCAGAAGTTAGAGAAGCAGCTGAAAGCGGGGATTTCCATATTCATAATTTAGATATTCTTGCTACTTATTGTTGCGGATGGGATTTATACGATCTTCTTTCAAAAGGGTTTGGTGGAGTTTTTGGTAAAGTTCAATCAAAACCGGCAAAACATTTTCGTCCTGCTTTAGGCCAAGTAGTCAATTTTTTCTATACATTACAAGGAGAAGGAGCTGGTGCTCAGGCTTTTTCTAATTTTGATACTTTATTAGCGCCTTTTATTCGTTATGATAATTTAACTTATGAAGAAGTAAAACAATCTCTTCAAGAGTTTCTTTTTAATTGTAATGTTCCAACTAGGGTAGGATTTCAAACTCCATTCGAAAATCTTACCTTGGATTTAAAAGTTCCTTCACATTATAAGGATTTACCTGTAATAATTGGTGGTCAATCTCAGAAAGAAACTTACAAAGATTTTCAAAAAGAAATTGATATTTTAAATCAGGCTCTTTGCGAGGTTTATACAGAAGGTGATGCGAGTGGAAGAGTTTTTACTTTTCCTATCCCAACTTATAACATTACAAAAGATTTTGACTGGAATAATCCTGCTTATGATGGTATTTGGAAAATGACTGCAAAGTATGGAATTCCATATTTCTCAAATTATATCAATTCTGATATGAGTCCTGATGATGCTCGAAGCATGTGCTGTCGTCTTCGACTCGACAATAGAGAACTTTATAAACGTGGGGGAGGGTTATTTGGAGCCGCGCCGCTTACTGGTTCAATTGGAGTAATAACGATTAATATGCCTCGTTTGGCTTATTTATCAAAAACAAAAAAAGAATTTTTCCAAAGGTTAATTCATTTAATGGACTTAGCTAAAGTTAGTTTGGAAATAAAAAGAAAAGTTTTGGAAGATTGGACAGATAAAAGTCTTTATCCTTATGCAAAATATTATTTAGATGGAGTGAAGAAAATTAGAAGTTCTTATTGGGGTAATCATTTTTCCACTATTGGGTTGATTGGGATGAATGAAGCTTTGCTTAACTTTTTGGGAATAAATATTGGTAGTAAAAAAGGAGTTAAATTTGCTTCTGAGGTATTAGATTTTATGCGTGATAGATTAATAGAATATCAAGAAGAAACTGGAAATCTGTATAATTTAGAGGCTACTCCTGCCGAAGGGACTTCTTATCGTTTGGCATTAAAGGACAAGAAAAAATATCCTGATATTATTACTGCTGGAGAAGAGGAGCCTTATTATACTAATTCCACTCAATTGCCAGTAGATTATACAGATGATTTATTTGAGGCTTTGAAATTACAAGATGAATTGCAAATAAAATATACTGGTGGTACGGTTTTTCATGCTTTCTTAGGCGAAGCAGTTTCTGATCCTAGTTCTATAAAATCTTTACTTAAAATTGTTTTTGAAAAGTTTCATTTGCCATATTTTACCCTTACGCCCACTTTCTCTGTTTGTCCTATTCATGGATACATAGCAGGGGAACATTTTATTTGTCCAAAATGTACAATAGAACAGCCATGCGAGGTATATTCTAGAATTGTTGGATATTTGCGCCCTGTACAACAATGGCACAAAGGAAAACAAGAAGAATTTAAAGAACGTTCTACTTTTAAAATTTAGGTTATGTTATTTGGCGGTTTACAAAAGACAACCTTAGTTGATTATCCAGGAAAAGTAGCAGCTACTATTTTTACTGCTGGTTGTAATTTCCGTTGTCCATATTGCCATAATCCGGAATTAGTTTTACCAGAATTAATTAAAAAACAACCAAAGATTACAGAAAAAGAAATCCTTGATTTTTTAAAAGGACGTCAGAAATTATTAGAAGGAGTATGTATTACTGGTGGAGAGCCTACAATTCAATCTGATTTAATAGATTTTATAAAAAAAGTAAAGGATTTGGGTTTTTTAGTAAAATTAGATACAAATGGTTCTTGCCCAGATGTTTTGAATAGTTTAATTGAAGGAAAGTTGATAGATTATGTTGCAATGGATATAAAAGCACCGAAACAAAAATATGAACTTTTTGTTGAAGATGAGAATATCGTAGAAAATATTGATAAAAGTATAGAATTATTAAAACAGGATAAGGTTGATTATGAATTTAGAACAACCTTGGCTCCTAATATTTTAGAAGAACAAGATATTTTAGCTATTGCTGATTGGATAAAATTTGCTCCTCGTTATTTTCTTCAGCGTTTTCAGAATAATAAAGTTTTAAATGAAGAATTTAAAAATCTTCAGCCATGGTCAGAACAAAGAATAAAAGCTGTATTAAAAAAAATAAAATCATATTTTTCTGAATGTAATATAAGATGACGTCCTTTCCTTCGAGAATGTTTCGACAATGTGGGGCGTCTTTTTTAATCGGTATAGTTTTATCTTATTATTTTTCTTTGTCTGTTGTTTTCTTCTTTGCTTTTTTAATTTGTGTTTATCTTTGTTATAAAAGAAAAGAATTTATTGTTTTAATTCTAATCTTACTAAGTTTGTTATTAGGAGGATATCGATATTCTTTTGTTTTTAGAGAATTAAAAAATACTGCAATTATTGAAGAAGCTCGAATAGAGATTAATGCTCGAATTATTGCCGAGCCTATTTTAAAAGAGAGTTATCAGAGAATTATTATTCCAAGAATTGTTATTTATACAGATAGATATCCACGCTATAACTACGGGGATATTATAAATATTAAAGGAAAAGTTGAACCTTTTGCTGATTTTCGTTCATATAACTCTGTGATTGTTTCTGGAAGAATGAGTTATCCTTCTATAGAGCTTCTTTCTCCAGCTAAATTTTCTTTAAGAAAAGTATCCCTACTAATAAAAAACAAAATTGTAAGCTCTTTGCAAAAGATAATTCCTGAGCCACAATCAAGTCTTCTTGTTAGTTTAATGTTTGGGGCTAAGAATAATTTAACATCTGTTTTAGAAGAGCAAATAAGAAAATGCGGTTTATCTCATGTTATTGTTGCTTCTGGTTTGCACTTATCGATAATAACAAAAGCGCTTTCTGGTTTTCTTGATATTCTATGTATGAGCAATTCTCTTAATTTTATCTTTTCTTTTTTATTTATATTAAGTTTTGCTTTTATGGCTGGTTTAACACCTTCTATTATTAGAGCTGCTATTATGGCATTTTTATTAATTTTATCTCGTTTTAGTTTTCGTCTTTACAATTCCTTTAATGCTTTACTTTTAGCTGCTGTGATAATGATTTGGTTAAATCCTCTAATTCTTTTTTGGGATTTAGGTTTTCAACTTTCGTTTTTAGCTACTACAGGGATAATTTTTCTTTATCCTTTATGGAAAGAGAATTCATTCTGGCAGCAAGATTGGTTTAATCAAAAAGGTAAGATTATTAGAGAAACTCTTCTTTCCACATTATCAGCTTTAACATTTGTTATACCTTGGGTCATATTTAAAACCGATGCTTTTTCTTTAGTTTCTCCAATTACCAATCTTTTAATTCTTCCTTTCGTTCCTTTAATAATGATGGGTGGAATTATAGTAGGGATTTTTTCTTTATTATTTTATCCTTTTGGACTCTTTTTTGGGGCTTTGCTTAATTTTATTCTGGTTTATTTTTTAGGAATTATTTCATTATTTTCTTCTTTGCCTTGGTCGCAAATTTATATTCCTTCTATTTTACATTGGCTTATCATTCCTTATTATATCTTTCTTTTTTCTTATATTTATAAAAAACTATGAAAAAATCTCTTTTATATTTTTTATTATTATTGGTTTTTAGCAATGTTTTTACTTATTGGATTATTTCTGATTTTTTGAATGGTTTTAGAGGTAAAGTAAGTTTTCTATCTATTGGCCAGGGTGACTCAGAACTTTTTCAAATTCCAGCTGGCAATATTTTAATTGATGCTGGTCCTGACGCAAAAATTCTGTCTGAGCTGGATAAATCCTTATCTTTTTATGATAGAACAATTGATTTGTTTATTCTTTCTCATCCTAATAAAGACCATTTTAATGGTTTGTTTGATATATTAGAAAGATACAAGGTTAGGGCAGTAATGCTTGATAATTTATCTTATTCTGACTCTTTGTTTCAAAAATTGCTTAAAGAATTAAAAGAGAGGGATATATTAATAATTAAAGGAGTAGCTGGTACAAAAGTGAACTGGGAAAACCAAGATAAGCTTTTAGTAATTTATCCAGAGGGAATGGTTCCTTCTAAGGAAGATCCTAATAAATTTAGTTTGATAGCAAATTTGATTCTTGGTAAAAATTGTTTTCTTTTTACCGGAGATATTAGTTCTAGTCAGGAAAAAAAGATTTTACCTTTAATTTCTTGCCCTAGTGATGATTCTCGAATATTAAAAGTGGCGCATCATGGTTCTAATTATTCTTCTTGTACGCAATTTTTAAAAGGATTTAATCCTCAAATAGCGATTATTGAAGTAGGGGAAAACAGCTATGGTCATCCTCATTCTGACGTAATTCAGCGTTTAAAAGATATTGGCGCTCAAATATTTCGTACTGATTTAGATGGAACAATCCGTTTTAAGATCAAATAGTTGCCTAATAGTGCTTTTTATTATACAATAAAAACATATTAAATATTTAAATCTTTTAATATTATGCGTTTTTGGATAGAAAATACGCCACAACAGGTTAATAAAGAAATATCCCTTTATGGTTGGGTAGATTCTCGTAGAGATCATGGGAAGATTATTTTTATTGATTTGCGTGATAGAACAGGTAAAGTACAGGTTGTTTTTTCTCCTGATAAAAAAGAGGTATATGAATTAAGCAGTAAACTTCGTACAGAATGGGTTATTGAGATAAAAGGAATTGTTAAAGCTCGACCAAAATCAATGGAAAATCTTAAAATTCCAACTGGTAAGGTAGAAATTGAAGCTACTGGTTTAAAAATATTAAGCGAAGCACTTACTTCACCATTTGATTTATCAAGTGATGGTAAAGATGTGAAAGAAGAAGTACGTTTAAAGTATAGGTATTTGGATTTGCGTCGTGAGCGTTTAAGTAAAAATATTGTTTTTAGGCATAAGATAATTAAATTTATACGTGATTTTCTTTCAGATGATGGCTTTATAGAAGTAGAAACTCCTATTTTAACTAAATCTACTCCTGAGGGAGCTCGTGATTATATTGTTCCTTCTCGTTTAGAACCTGGAAAATTTTATGCTTTGCCGCAAAGTCCGCAACAATACAAGCAATTATTAATGGTGGCCGGTCTTGAAAGATATTTTCAAATCGCCCGTTGTTTTCGTGATGAGGATACTCGTGGTGATAGACAACCTGAATTTACTCAATTAGATTTAGAAATGGATTTTCCAACTCAAGAAGATATTTTAAGTTTAATAGAAAATTTGTTTAAACAATTAGTTGAAAAGATTTATCCTGAGAAAAAAATTAAAGAATTTCCTTTTCCGCGAATTAGTTACAAAGAAGCAATTGAAAAGTATAAATCAGATAAGCCGGACTTAAGAAAAGATAAAAAAAATCCAGATGAATTAGCTTTTGCTTTTGTTGTTGATTTTCCTCTTTTTGAATTAAAAAAAGAAGAAAAGAAATGGGGAGCTGTTCATCATCCATTTACAAGACCTAAATTAGAAAAAGATGAAACAATTGAACAATTAATTGAAAGAATTAAAAAAGACCCAGGTAAACCATTTGCTGATCAATATGATTTTGTTTTAAATGGTTATGAAATTGGTGGCGGTTCTTTAAGAATTCATGAACCAAAATTATTAGAAGCTATCTTTGAAATATTAGGTCATAAGCCAGAAGATATTACAGAAAAATTTGGTCATTTAATAAATGCATTTAAATATGGAGTTCCTCCTCATGGTGGTATTGCATTGGGCTTGGATAGAATTGTAATGATTTTAGAAGATGAACCAAGTATTCGAGAAGTGATTGCTTTTCCTAAAACCGGAGATGGTAGAGATTTAATGATGAATGCTCCGTCAGAAGTGGATGATAAACAATTAAAAGATCTTCATATCAAGACTTTAAAATCTTAAACTTTTGTGATATAATACTAGCTGGGTCTTGCCGGATTAAGGAACGATTCAGGACAAATTGGTTTTAAAGGGAACTCAATGTCTTTCGTCCTGTTGGGCAAAAGTGCGAGTACCCACTTAACTATTAGCTGATTCGACCTTAGTTGCGGGTAGGACCCGCTATTTACTTTATTCTCAATTATTAATATATTACTTATCATGTCACGAGTTTGCTCAATTTGCGGAAAAAGTTATCAAAATGCTACTAAATATAAAAAAGTGCATTCTGCTTATAATCCAACTTCTAAACATCGTCAATATC
>Ga0265594_1001601_pt1 | contig 17449 bp, 45 predicted proteins | sample saktaG_11_FD_190147 | JGI IMG/M metagenome (GOLD analysis project Ga0265594, IMG submission 190147) | Saline water microbial communities from Sakinaw Lake, British Columbia, Canada - sak_2011_5_24_80m | ecosystem: Environmental > Aquatic > Non-marine Saline and Alkaline > Saline ... | reverse complement strand
CCTATCCTAAACTGGTAGCCATCCTGCCTGCTGGCGGAAAGCCAACGGTCGAAAGTCTGGGCATCTAGAATCTGGTAGTTAAACATCTGACTCAGCCCATCAGTGGATATTGGTGGGCTGGAATGAGAGGTTTAATAATGTATATATTTAATTTACTAAAGAGATTCTGGATTTGGTTCAACACACCTTCGCTCTATGGAATTTGGGAGGAAGCCTTCAACCGTTTGCAGATAGAAAAGAAAGCAAATGGTAGAACTAAGGAATACTGGAGAATTTGGCACGAGGAAGTCTGCCCAGCTTATGACAAATTATCTAAGTCAACCCCAGTTTCTCTCAGGCATCCAGGCACTAACAAAATTCTAGAAGATATGAACAGACCAGTAGGTAATAGAAAATATTATTAGGAAGTTTAACAATGAATAGCTTGCTGGTGTCTCACCTTATCGGATGGAGAGCGGTGAGCGGAATTCCGAGCCAGCAAGTGTGCCAGCTACATAAGGAGTGTTATGGATACATGGGATAGAATAAATGCCAAAACGCATCAGGCAGAAAACGGTTGCGTCGAATGGTGCGGAGCAACAAGAGATGGCTATGGGTTAATTTGGTATCAGGGCAAGCTCCAATCAGTACACAGATTGGTATGGATGCTCACATTTGGCTCTATACCCGAAGGGCAACAAGTTTTACATAAGTGTGATAATCGTATTTGTGTGCGAATAGACCATCTTTTTCTAGGAACGCAAGCAGATAACCTTAATGATGCCGTAGCTAAAAATCATCTTAACCGTGCAGACTGTGGCAGAAAGAGAAGCCTTACTGCACAAAGAAATATTTATGGACAATTTATCTAGCTGGCACAGCCTGAGCCGAGAGAGATGAGTCCGTTGGCAGCGTCAGTCTGCAAGCTCAGGCAAGAAGTCCTGCAAGGTGAAAGGCTGAAGCAAGGTTGAGTAATCTTGCAGGGCAATTGTGAAAGGAATGAAGGAATGCAAATTACATTTTATGCTAGAAAGGGTGGACGCCATCTGCATTGCAGTAAGGAATGCCCTATGCTTGAAGGAAAACAATTTGAACATTATAAGTACAAAGAAATAACACTAGATGAAGCCCAGAAGCGTAATCTATGGATTTGTTCTTGTATAAATAAAAGATTTGCAAGTCATCATAGGCTTACGATTCCTAATCTTAAAAGATTAAATCTTAAAGACTAACAGATAAAAATGGAAGAACAAGAAAAAACACCAAGACCAAGACCTAAGATAATGGATGCTGCTGAGCCAGGAACTATCCGTATGAAATTGTATGAAGTTGGCTGGCAACAGGAACGTATGAAGTCTGGCGATTACAAGTTCTTCACCCACGACTTCAAAAGAGTGGGTATTACTAGAAAGGGAATCCAAGACCTGCTCAATAGCATTGGAGATAGATTCTCAAAGCAATTAGAGGAAATGCTAGATTACTATGATATGAGAATCATCTTGCTTGAAGGCAGCTGGAAAATGGTGAGTCCTACATCCAAGATAGTTGGTCCTAGAGGAATTGAATACTATACTTGGAGTATGGTGTGGAATTATTTAAGGAGGTGGCAAGACAAAGGATTTACCTTAGAATTGACAGTTAATGAAGGGCATACCATACAAAGATTAAATGAACTTTATGCTTTATACCAAAAACCTTATAGCAGAAGTGCTAATACAAAGGATTTTACTGATGACAGAATATTGGCTTTCCCTTCTGGAAGTCGAGGGAAGACGGCAATGGATTGTATTGCACACTTTGGAAGCTTAGTGGATGTGGCTGTTGCCTCACCTGATGAGTTAGTTAAAGTGAATGGTGTGGGCGAGAAAAAGGCTTTTCTGATATTTAATCATTTTAACAAAGGGGTAGAAAGCCAGACGACAAAGGAAACAAAAGAAATTCCAAAAACAAAGGAAGAAATACAACAACCAAAGTTGGTTTAGGAGAAAGAGGTATGTATGAGATTAAAAAGATGAAACCAATCAAATTAACGCAATATGGAGAAACTTTGCTGGAATATCCACGCTCTTCCTATACTACGTGCGTGAAGCCCAAAGACCCAGAAGAAAGACAGTTAAACACTTGTGTCGGTATCCATGGCGTTTGCAATGGCTGGATGGACATTAGAGAAGTATCAAGCACTCACAAAGCTATTACGTGTAGAGCTTGTGGACTTCGAGTTGTCTTTCCAGAAAGCATTAAGACATTTGGTGCTCTGAGAAAATTCTGTGAAACTGTACTTATATTACCTGGGTAAAGTGAAAGTAAATGAATAAAACAATAAAGAGAATCACAGGAAACTGGTTTGACCCATACAGAAGTATGGGAAACGTGGCGATGTTACTTTTTAGTCTTTTGATTCTTACTGACGGAGACATTGCCATAAAAGCCAGTGCTGACAGCGAAGCAACATGGCTAGGTGTATTTAGCGCAATGCCCGATTCTTTTGGTTGGCTTCTGCTCTGGGTCTGCTTTGATAACCTCTTCACTGGAGGACAGATAACCAAGTTTGTGCTTGACCTAATCACTCAAATATTGTCACCTGTAACTAAGGCAATCATTGGCGAAGAAAGACTTGCCGCTTTGCAGAAACGATTTAAAAAAGCAGTAGAGGGTAAAGATGAGGGAAAAGATGCAAACAGCAGATGAAATTCAATCAGCAGTAAAAAATATCAGGTATTACAGCCAAAGAATAAAAGAACTTGCTAAGAAGCAGTTTGAAATGGACTTTGAACAGGGACAGAAAATTGGAGTAAATGCTCAAGCGGCTACTATGAGATTTGATTGTTTAGGAACAATACAAGCTGGTTGTGATAGACTTAAAGTTTATTGCAGTAATATTGAAGCTAATCTAAAGGCAGCTGCCGAGCAAGACAAATTGTTATATGGAGAAGAGGAATGAAAAAGACATTAATTAACATGATAGTATATCTTATGCTAGGGTTAGGTTGCATTATTGGTGGAGGAGAACTAACTGAAAGTGTAACTACCGTTGAAATATGGCATGATGCCTTATTGGTAATTGGAGGTGTTTGCATGGGAGCATTTTGTGCTATGTTCGTACTCTTTGCGATTGAGAGGACAAAGAGATTAGCCAAAGATGAATGAGGATATCAAGTCTAATTAAAGAAAAGGTGAAACAGAATGAAAACCAAGAAAGATAGAATATTTGTAATAGTCTTAGCAATAGTAGCAGGCAATCTGGCTTACCAGACATTATTCTTGGCAATAAAGATTACAGGAGGACAATGGGGTAACCCGTATATGTGGCTCCTGGTAATAGCTAACACGATAGCTTTTGTGGGTGTGTTATGGTTAATACATTCTTATAGAAGGAGTAGAAGAATTGCCAAAAAAGAAGATAACAGCTAAGGCTTTAAGAAAGAAAACTTATAATTCTAGGAAGAAACACAATGTCTTCTATGGAATATTAAGGTTCTTCTTTCCTAAAGACTGGCGAATGCAAATGCATCAAGGGCAATTGGCAGGTGCTCGATTGAGACAAGGAAAGATTACGCCCAGATTGCTTCCTACCTATTGGCTAGGCAAACTGGCGAGAAAGATTATTGACCCAAAGCACAAAATGAAATTTGGAGACAAAACAAAATGAGGAAAAGGTCTATTATTCCCGCAATACCTATTCTAATTGCAATTATGGCATTCACTTACATATTTGGCTTTTACACAACCAACGGAAGCGGAACCATAGCTACTTCACCTTTTCCCATCGAAGTAATTGTTAACACATTAAATGAAACGGAACACATAGGGTATATAAAAACCATAGGAATTACCCCTGAGGGAGAAACCTTATTCTCATACCGATGGGAAGACTATGGTTACTTCAATGTTTTCAGCGTGATGGATGAAGAGAAGGAAATCAAAGAAAAACTAGACATTACAGAAATCAAGCGGTAAGGAAAGAAACAAGGAAAATGATAAATCAAGCTAAGAAACATGTTCTAGCTAATCTCAAAGAACAATGGAAAATACCAGTAAAACAACAGTACCAAACAGAACCAGGAAAAGTTAAGAATGCCAACATTGAGAAAAATGCCAACGATATAATAACTAATCCAATGGTAAGTCTCATTGCCAACAAAATAGGGATTACGATTGAAGACATAAAAAGAGTACTCGCTGAAATCAGAGACGAAGTAGCAATGGAGGGAAAGTGAAAGCAACGCTAAGCAAAGAAGCAACTAGAATAGCTTATATTGCTGATGATATGGAATGTCGCCCTGTCTTAAATCAAATAAGAATTACAAATGGAAAGGCAGTAGCTAGTGATGGATTTATGATGGTTCAGGTGCCAGCAGAAATGGAAAACAAGGAAGACCTTATTCTCATAGATGCCAAGGAAGTGTTAAAGGCTAAGAAGCTAGGTGGCGCAGAGATGGAAAAGCTAATTATTGAATCTGATGGAACAACTGCATCAATTGAGGTAATTGGAGGAAAACAATCAGGTTGCAAGGTGAACAGTAAAGTTTTTGGTGGTAGATTTCCAAATATAGAATCAATATATCCAAAATCAGAAAGAAGGGCATATGTATCTTTGGACGCAAGATACCTTCGCAAGTTAGTTCAATTTGCAAGAATTGATGACTGTTTAAGAATAAGAATTAGGGGTAAGTCTGAAGCAGTTGAATTTATACTAGAAAGAAACAATGCTAGTTGTCTTATAATGCCTATTGACATATCGGAAGAAAGTGAACTCTGGAGTGGAGGGAAAAAGAAATGAGACCTGTAAAATATCTGTTAAATTTTATTACATTCTGCCTTGTGCTCGGCGTGATATTCAGCTGTGTCTTTGGAATTGGTGGAATAACATCTGCCTTTTTCGGAGCAGGTCTAATGTTAGGCATTGCGATTTTTACTGGTTGGCTCGCAAGAAAAGTAAATTTCTAAGGAGAAAGAAATGAACTTTGACTTTGGTCTTCTTGCTATATTGGCACTAGGGATATTGCTAGGTGGCATTCTATTCAATAAGAAAATCAGGATTGGCTTTTTCAGAGGACTCAGGAAATTCCTGGCAGGACTTGGGTCTAGTGCCAGAGCTTATTCTGCTCAGCAAAGAGGAATGGGCAAAGGGAAAGAAACGAGAAGAATTGTTCAAACTGATGAGCCAGAAGTCAAACATATTTATAAACAGACTCATCATTTGGTTAAGTGCGAAAAGTGTGACGGAACAGGTAAAGTTTCTAAGAAATTACCAGCAATGATAGACCCCAAATTAGCTGGAGAACAAACAGAAGAATGTCCTGAGTGCAAGGGAACGGGAAAGGTTTATGACTAACCTGCAACTATTCTGGCACAGAATAAGTAACCTAGACAGATTGTCTTATATGATGAACATAGCCTTTGGACTTAGCTTGTTAATGGTAAGCATTGCTTTCATTACGGGCAACTACATTGGTGAGGACAGCAAAATTGTTAGCATAATAGAAATATTGATTAGTCTTGGGCTTATAGCTTTAGGAATTGAAAGATTAAGAAATCTTAAGAAAAAGAGGACAAGAACAGGAGGTTCAAATAGTTGACCATATCGTTTGAAGACGGTGAGAGATTAAGGCTAGCAGGCTTTATTCCAACAGAAATTGAGGCATTTGCTACTGCTGTTACTCCAGAAGGTCTCCCGCAACCGGCAATCGACCTTGAAGGCGACGTTTGGCAAAGAGTAATGAAGTCAAGAAGAGATTGGGTAAATGATAAGATAGAACGTGGTTGGGAAGATGAGGAAATAACTAATGCAATAATGGATTACTATAGAAGAAATGAGGAGAGAAGTCCTTGGGATTTCCTCCGTGTCGAGTACCGTCCTCCTGAAAAAATTGACTACAAAGAAGCTATTCGCCGTCGAGCGAGAGAAACAACTGCTGAGTTAAGAAGATTATGACAAACATCTTAAAAGAAATCCTACTCCATCTTGCTCTGCCTTTCATCTGGCTAGCAGGAATAATGCTAGGTCTGCTGTCAGGAGCAACATTCTATTTCCTGCTTGCTCTTTCTCCTATCTTACTTCTTATCCCGCAAACAAGACCCTTCATCAAAAAGAGCCTAAAGGAAATGTTAGAATGAAAGCCCAACCTATAATTAATACAGAAACTGGTGTTATTACATTCCCTCCAGGCTTTTCCTTTTCTCGCGGAGGTTGGCACCTATCAGACGAAACAAAAGCTAAAATGAGTGCTACACGAAAAGGCAAGCCTTTGTCTGCTGAAACAAAAGCTAAGATAAGCAAGAACAACTACTTTCGTGGCAAACATTTTACAGGTGAAAGTAATCCTTTCTATGGAAAACATCATACGGAAGAGACAAAAGAAAAAGTCAAGCAGATGCAAGAAGCTGGACTAATTAAAACCAGAAAAGGACAAAAGAACACTCCCGAACACAATGCTAAAATAGGAGCAGCAAATAAATTAGCTTATTCAGAAGCTAATCCAGAAACAAGAGCTCACAACATTCTCATAAGTAACAACCCAGCCAAAAAGCCAGAGAATAGAAAAGCTGCGTCAGAGAGAAGAAAAGCTATACTAGAAAAGAAGAGGGGAACGCCAGAGCGGGCAGCAGAAATAGCTGCTTGGAGAGAAAAAATGGATGAGTGGATAGAAGAACATGGACACCCGCTAGCTGGTTTTCAATTCTCAGAAGAGTCAAGACAAAAGATGAGTGAAACGCACAAAGCACAGTGGCAAGACTCAGAATACACTGAGATGATGAGAAAAGCAATACATCAAACGCCCAATATCCCTGAAAAAATGCTAGGAGAATTGCTTGAAGCCATTCTTCCTGGTCAATATTCCTACACAGGAGATTGGGCAGTATTTATCGATGGAATAAATCCAGACTTTATTGACAACGACGGTGGATTTAAAGTCATTGAAATGTTTGGCAACTACTGGCACAGAGACTCAAATCCTCAAGACAGGATTGATAAATTTGCCAAAGCTGGATTTGACTGCTTGGTAATTTGGGAACGAGAAGTATATGAATTAGAAATAGACCCAACAGAACTAATAAACAAAATACTAGAATTTCACGGGAGTCAATAAGTTGTTAGATACAAAATCTCAAGAATTAGCTACGATTACAGACAAAATAAAAATTGCGCAAGTTGTAGAAACTTATGGCGGGACAAGGGAATATAGAACAGACAAGGAACATACAGCAAAAGAGCTTGCAACAGGTATAGAGAACAGAATAGTGCTAAAGATATCTGACCAATTTTGTCTCTTTACTTTTATAAAGCCAACTAAAAAAGTCAAAGCAAATACAGAATACGTAGCCGAACTCTATAAAAAGGAGAAACTTAAAAGAATAACTTTTATCAAATGGAATGAACCCGAACTAGACATCTTAAAAGCAAAACCACTAGCTTTCGGAATAAACAAAGAGGAATTTGATGCTTACTTTAGAGAAGATATCTCTAAGCTCTTTGCCATAAAAATATATGCTCTTAAGGGCTAATGGGTTTACCTAAATAGGTAACCGTCCACCTACAAAGATAGATTATAAAGAAGCAATCAGAAGAAGAGCACGGGAAAAAACAGCTGAATTACGGAAGCTTTAAGGAGCTACAGAATGACTGAACAGCTTGACAAGGTAAGGGAGAAGATAGAACAGCAAAGGCAGGAGTGCCTAGCTGCTATAGCTCACATTGGAGCAGCAAACTATCCCGAAAGAGAAAGGGAGGCAGAGCAATGGGTAGATGAAGCCTTTGCCCAGGTCATCTCCCTAATAGAACAAGCCAGAAAAGACGGGTATTCTGAGGCAGTAAAGAATTTCAGAACCAGCCTAGAAGTGAAAGCCCTTACTGAGGAATTTAGAGAACAAGCCAAGCAGGAAGTAGTTAGAGAGATAAAAGATGCTTGGAGCGACCTTCTCTGCACTCCATATTGGGAAGGAAAGCTATCAAGGGGAGATTTACTTGTATTTTGGAGGGACTTTTGGAAAGACTATGAGTCCCGCTATCTGGGTAATAAAGGAGATACCGATGAAGTGGTGGAAAAAGTTAGCTGATTACTCATTTTGTTACATAGTTGCTTGGTTGCTGATATTACTATCTCCCTTATGGTTACCTGTATGGTTAGCCAAGCGTGTCTACAACAAGCCAAAAGAATGGAGGACTACCCAATGGGTAATAAAGGGGGGGGACAATGAACTCTGAGGCTTTGGGATATGCAAGACACATACAAAAAATATCCTCAAAGAGGAGGGCTAATCAATGAGTAAGGAAGGTGGAGAATGAAAATGCGAAGGATAGATACTGGAACGGATTACCGAGTTGTGTATGTTTTGGAAGTCCCTCTGTGGTTTCAATTTTGGATGGCTAATTTAGGGAGGACTAATCAATGAATAATGAGGAAGTAAAGATAATCAAGGGCACAGAGCATATAGAGGAATTTACCAAGAATAAACCAATGAGTAAAGAACAGATTGATGAGGTAAGGGAGAAGATAGCACACAAGATTGATGTACAGCTACATCTTGAAACACTAGCAGCAGTAGCTTTTAAGAAGGGACTCATTTCTATTGCGGAATATGAGTTACACAGAGATGACCATTTAGGCAATATCCTCTCCCTAATCCAACCCCTGATAGAACAAGCCAGGCAGGAAGTAGTGAGAGAGATAAAAGATGCTTGGAGCGACCTTCTCTGCACTCCATATTGGGAAGGAAAGCTATCAAGGGGAGATTTACTTGTATTTTGGAGGGACTTTTGGAAAGACTATGAGTCCCGCTATCTGGGTAATAAAGGGGGTGGAGAATGAAACCTGAACAAAAAGCAGCCTATATCAATGCCAAAGTAGTTGCTATGCAGGCAGAAATAGCTGGTATGTATTCAGAGAATCAACAACGGTTACAAAGAGGTGAGTCTATTAGCTACACATTAGCCGACTTTATGGCTCTCAGGGATACATACGGACTTGGTGAAAATGATATAACGCCTTACTGCTTTAGGGAGGACTACCCAATGAGTAATAAAGGGGGTGGAGAATGAACATATATCAAAAAGCATGGAAACTACTACTAGAAAGACTAGAGAGGAAGACAGGTTGGGGAAAGTTAGAACTTAAACAGTTAATGATTGAGTGCCTAATAGATGCAGGTGGAGAGGACTAATCAATGAGTGAGAATAAACCTACATTGAGAGAACGGATAGATGGGTTCCTAGAAAATTATCACTATAAAACATTGGCTAAACAAGACTTATTAGATATAAAGGCGGACTTCCTCAATCTCCTCAAAGAAGAGCTAGAGGGGCTGACGGTGCTACCCGACAGGGATATAAACAAGGCTTTGGGATATATGCCAAGACCTGCCCCACAAGCGGGTAGTCTTGAGATTGCTAATGGTATATGGGTGGCTAAAGCCCAGCTATCCCACAACGTTAAGGAACTAGAGGAGAAGACGGGATGACACTAGAAATAGGCTGATGAGGGGTCCTCTAGTTTTGTATGTATAAGGTGTTACTTTATGCTTCCGTTAAAATTATGGTGGGTAGTACTGAAAGAAATTGGGAAATGGTTCTGGTTTGTAGGAGGTTAATCTATGAGTGAATATCTAGTAGCTCTACCATTCGCAGTTCTTATAATAGCATTCGTTTGGTTTCTATTTTATAAGTATGCAAGCGATGCTTGGAATTGGAGACTCTGGCAAATCCGAATAAGGCGAGACTAACTAGCAGAGAAGATTATTTCTTCTCCACTGGAGTCAACTTAGTTGACTTCAGATGAGAGGAAATAAAAAAGATGAGAATAATTGGTTATCACATAAGCAACGGAATCATAGCAAATAGCGACGGAGAAATTGTTACAGAACCCTCATTCCTTGATTTTCTGCTAGAACCAAAACCAGACAGCATTAAGATTTTTTACCATATAGGCTATAACATTGCCAACCTGCTGAAAATGATTGATTTTACAAAGGAAAAAGCAAAGAAATTGCACGATACTGAAAAATTATACATGGCTCCCTATATGCTTAAATATGCACCAAACAAATTCTTCAGTTTAAGCAAAGGTTCTTACTGGGCATTCTTCTGTAATGCAAATCAGTATTCTCTTGCACAATTAGACAATAGTGATACGCCCATATCCTGTTTAGCAAAAGCAAATAAGGCAAAGGAAGCAGGAAAACAAGTCTATGATACTCTCACCTCAGTAGGACTGCATCCTACTACTCTTACTTCACCTGTCAGAGTATACGAGAAGGAAGTGCTCGACAAACTTGATTTGCCCACCGTAGATGACATGCCAGAAGACGCAGGCGAATACGCTTATAGTTGCTGCAGGGGTAATTGGCTAGAGGCTTTTCAGGTAGGACATTGGGAAAAGGCTTGGGACTATGACATCAACAGTGCCTATCCCTCAGAAATTGCTAGGTTACTAGATATAAGGGAAGGCAAATGGGGAAAATCTAGCTACTTTATCCCAGAAGCTGAATATGGTTACTGCAAAGGAAAAGTAACAATTACTGCACCATTTAGTCCTATAATTTACGTTAGCAAAAATCTAAATTATACTCCCGTAGGAACTTGGGAAACTTTTCTAACAAAAAGAGAGATAGAATTTATCCACAAATGGAAATTAGGAGAATTTAAAATAGAAAGCGGTTGGTGGTGGATACCAAATAATAGAAACCTAATTTTACAAAAACATATAATGGGATTACAATCACAGAAAGGTGTAGCAACCGGACTAAGCAGAGAAACTATCAAGAGAATAATGTCAGGAATCTACGGCAAATTCCTAGAAGCCAGAAATAACACATTTGGAAAGAGATTTAATCCTGTCTATGGGGCTGAAGTCGAGGTGGGAAATCGTCTGAAGGTGGCAAGGTTCATTCTGGAAAATCACGCTGAAAGCCACTTGATTCATATCGCTGTAGATGGCGTTTTACTAGACATGCCTATTGAACAATGTAAAAAGGAATGGGAACAAAGCCACTAATGAAAGAAACGAAAGAATTGACTCCATTTGACATTATTAAAGAGAAATACTCTTTTGATAACTATAGTAATTGTGGAAAACATCACAATCACAACAAAGGTGAAAAACACCCGATGTTTGGAAAGCATCACTCAGAGGAAACGAGAAAGAAAATAAGTCTAGCTGGGCTAGGAAGAATTCCTCCAAATAAAGGAAAACATCATACCGAAGAAACTAAAGCAAAAATGAGTCTAACCCGCAAAGGAAAACCATCTTCGAATAAAGGCAAACTTATGTCGGAAAAAACAAGAAAGAATATGTCTATAGCGCAAACAGGAAAAACACTTCCAAAAGAAACAAAAAGAAAAATAAGAGAAGCTATGATTGGCAAAGAAGCTTCAGAAGAAGCCAAAAATAATATGAGCATAGCTCGTAAGGGCGAGAAGCATTCCGCCGAAGCTAATAAAAAGACAAGTGAAAGCATGAAAAAACTTTGGCAGAATCCTAAGTACAAAGAGAAACAAATCAAAGCAATAGTCTCTGGACTGAATGTCAGACCCACAGACCCAGAAGAAAAAATGATAGCTTTGCTAAAATACTGCTGTCCCAATCAGTATCAATATGCGGGAAATGGCAGCATTGCAATTGGAGGAATGTCTCCCGATTTCGTAAGTGCAAATGGAGAAAAGAAAGTCATAGAAGTTTTCGGAGAGTACTGGCATTCTATGAAGATAACTGGCAGAAGCAAAGAAGAAGAAGAACACAATAGAATAGATGCTTTTACTAAACTAGAATACGATTGTTTGGTAATTTGGGAGAATGAATTAAGCGTGATAGCTTGGAACAAAAGCACAGACATAACAAAACTTACTCCACTGATTAACAAAATATTAGAATTCGGTACAAAGGAAGAACTAAAATGAATGACTCCACAAATTTAACTGGAAATAAAATTGGGGAATGGAAACTTTCTGCTGAACAACCTTGTCTTGTCATAGGAACAGGGGCGGTTGCAATAAAAGACAAACAACAAACAGGAGACTTTAGCTTAGATTACGACTGGCTAATGGAGCAAATCGCACAATATCCAAAAAGAAAAGAATACGAAATGAGCAAAATGTCTCCAGTAACGTTAGCCATAGCCTTAAAAGAAAAGTTTGAAAAAATAGGACAAATGAACAAACTTACAAGACCTGTTAGTATAATAAACGAAACAAAAAGATGCTACAGAAAAAGTCCCAAGACTGGGGAAGAACTGTTGGGCAAACAGTATTCGAGTGAGCCTTGGGACATTTCTATGATGAGTAGACTTACTTGATTAGTTCTGGGTTCTCATAGATGTTGCCGATTACTTCAAGGTAACCCAAGAAATCAGTCCAGTGATAGCCCCTCTTTGTCCATAGCCCCCACTCCAATCTACTAAGGGTCTGGTCTGTATTAAACATAACCTCACCAACTGTGATGCTCCCACCAATATCCCTGTTGTCTAGTCTGACTATATCCCCCTCATATATCTCCTTGCCATTCTTGTCTTTGAGTCCTGTGTATTGCATTATAGAAAAGGAGCAGTAGTGCCCCGACCCATTAGAATTATGCACTCCGTTCTCCTCAAACCAATACCAATCATCTATGTATTCCATTATTTTGTAGGCTTCAACCCAAGCCCTAAACTTTGTTTCTCGCATTGTAATACCCTCCTTCTATCTTCTGTAGTAAGCTAACCTAGTTTTATTTCTTCCACCTTAGACAAAACAGCTTGCAACTGCTCATAGGCTTTTCTTATTTTATCAACGTGAACTGTGCCCCCACGCAATACTGCAGAAAGTGCAGACTCAGCCAGCATGCAGGCTTTATGTAAATCAGGTGCCGCATTATATCTCGGGTCACTATGCATAAGGACAGCAAATTTGGCTACAGTCTGTACATCTTTGCTAGACTTAGGGTTGCTAAGGTTAGTTGTTACAATAGCTATATGCTTATCTCCTTGCCATATATGTTCTCCGTTGATTGAGCCAAAGTTTCTCCATTCTTGTTTTATAGAATCGGGCATTGGCTTCTCTCCTTTCTAATATCATAACAAATGCCAATACAATCAATCGACATCCACATATTCTAACATCAGCACAAGAGCATCATCGTAACTCTTACAGACAAGCAGTCGCTTATTAAATTCTTGACACTTATCATCTTGTCCAGCAGAACGCAGAGCTTGAGTTACTTTGGCTGTCAATGCAAAAACATTACCATCAGTTCCTACCAGTTTACACTTTGGCTTCCTCGGTTCTGGCTCACCATCAGTCCCACCCATTGGATACGGTGGTTGGTATGGAAATTCTCCGTTCATTACAAACCCTCCTTTAATTTCTAACCAATATGTAGAAAGTAAACATTCTCTACCATATCAATAATAGTCTGCGTGTAGCCAATTATGCCCTCCCAGCACAGACAATGGTCAAGGACATAATACTGAGACATTGCCTCAATTTCAGCGTCCCTTGATTTGTCACCTTCCTCCAAGCCAAGACGCTGACGGACACGTTCCATAACCTGTGATGAATACCTAGCCATCTTTTGCCTCCTTTAATTTCTAATTATCCAGCACCACTCTCGCCAATCAACGGAATCAAAGTCCATATACTCCACTAGGTCAGTTGTACCCTTGTATAGAGCAATGCTAATAATTTGCTCAGCAGTAAATCCGTCAATCTTCATCCCTTTCCCCTTCCGAGAAAATAGCATCTCCAATTCCCTTTGCTTCTCATTGCGAAGCATTGCAAGATATTCTAGGCTGCAATCATCCATTGCTATTCCTCCTTATGGCTCATCTACCAAGATTATTAACAGCTGCCGGAGCGCCTCAGTAGAACTGAATACAACACCATATTCACTTTTGCTCTTGTAATCAGGCAAATCTATCCCCCTGAGCCATTCCTTAAACGTTCTTTTAATACACTTAATCTCATAGGAATTAGCCTCTTCCTCTTGTTGGGACTGTGGGGGAACATCGTTAAGGGTATCGCTTAACATTTCAGTTAATGTCATTATTATCGTTCCTCCTCATTGTCTGATATTTCTATCCTGAATGTATGCAGGAGAAGAGACCTTGGCTTAGTCAGAGTAATTTGAGCAATTTCTTCATCAGGTAAAAGCATTCCAGCTTTGCTCAGCAGTTCACCAAGTTCCAGCCAAGTGAGTTTGCGTTTACCTTTGCTGTTGTCTTTGACGGTTGCCATAATACTTACCTCCTTTCTATTTATTGACTTATTTGCCAGACTTCCTTAGTTCAAGGTATTTATCCCAGCATTCTTTGCCAACAATGTCATCATCGTAACCCTTCATCGGTTCGTGGGCATCAACATCTTCACGGCAATCATAGGTATGTCCACATACAACACAGCTTTTACCAGCAAGAGCCATAGACATAGCTAACCAGAAAAACGGATGCTCCTTAGTTTGTTCAGCCACCTTATTCCTCCTTTCTTTAATTTCCTCCCTACCGACCCACTTCAAGGGAGGAACGTGCTTAGCAGCTTCGCTTTACTCCTCCCTTGTAGTCAGTATATAAGGCTTTTACCCAAGCTAGCTATACCTCATAATGCCACCTCCTTATGAGTTGATATACTGCCATTACTTAATACCCCTAGAATAGCTTGGAGCTGGGTTTCTAGGCATAGTTTGAGTGCATCAGTTTGATTGGGCATTTGAGAGGGGTTAGTTTGGCAAATGTCCAGATAGTATTTTATAAGGGCTGTTGGCAATTCCCCTTCCTTCAACCTGAATCCCTCTACCATCTCCCTTATCTTGGATAGTTGTTCTCTAGCACCAGCCAAAACAGAAGCTAAATCTAGGTCGTGCTTATAATTCCGATGACGCAGTATTAAATCCACTGCCTCTTGCTCTGTTAGTAACCCCTTCTTATTTACTGCCATTAGATACCCCCTACTCCATAGGTTTAATATTATCTAGTGTATAGAAGCCGTCTTTGATTCGCTGGTGGATTGTGCTTATAAATTCAGGGCTATCCATTTTAATACTAGTGCTGGTAGAGATAGTAATTCTATAAGCTGGTGATGGTTTAACTTGGTTGTGGCGACACAGTGGACATCTATTAATCATTTCATCCTCCCTTATAACTTATTATTTAATTCCCTCACTACTACCCCAGAAGGTAGGTCGAAGAACCCTCAGGGGCAGTGTGTCAAGAAATTAACCTTGTTCAGCAGACTCCAAGAGTATCCTTCCAAGCCTCTTGTAACCTGCTTTCATATACCACTTCTTTAGCCAGTTTGCCACAGGCACTACCACTTCACCGGGAATATCTGACAATTCATTCTCGGCTTCAGTAGCAGCATCATCCATTGCTTGTCGGTCAGCTTCTGTAAATTCAGCCATTGCTAATCCTCCTCATAATAGACTATTTGATTGTCATAGTCATCAAGGTGATTGTTTGCACAATCTTCTTGAGAACATTCAGTGAGACAAGTCTCCATAGTAAACTCTATTTGCCCCATCCCTGTATCGCCAGTTCCAAGAACATCCTCAATGCAGTTAGAACAAAACTGGAGTGCTTGAACTTTCATTGCTATTACCTCCTTATCCATCAATAAGTTGTCGTATTTCTGTCAGGTCAAAGTATTCCTCACCAAGATACCTGAGCAAAAGGTCTTCAACAAGAATTTGAGCAACTTCCTGCTCTGTCTTTTCTCCACCGTGCTCTTTATAGGTATCATACATAGGTTTGATATCCGGAGCATAGACTTCAACTGTTACCTTCATTGCAATTGTCCTCCCTTTTTTACTTTACTGTTTCACCAATACTCGTTGCCCTTCAACAGAATACGGCAGACAATCCTCGTGACAATAAGCCACATCCTCCTCGGGAAGAAAAGTTTCACCATCTTCTTCGATATAACCATACCGAAGCTGATAGCATTTCTCGTCTTTCTTTATAGGATTACCACAAACTCCACAGTCCATCTCATTACCCTCCTTTCTTTACTAATCCACTCATTCTAACCCTTCAACAGAAGCTGGAGGGCTAGGTGAAAGGATTAATCACATTCGGTTCGCAAGCTCCTCCTCAAGAACATCCAAAACACTAAATGCTGGATTTTCTGCCATCCATTTCTTGTCAGCCTCAGTAAGCAACTCTAAAGCCCGAGGTTGCATCATATAAGCATTAGCAATCCTTTGTGAACACGGCTGGTACTCCTCGTGGTCTCTGTGACATACCTTACATATCATTCAACTATTCCTCCTTATTCTTATTCTGCTCACCAACCAAATGCTTCAACGCCAGCTGTAGAGCAGATTTATTCTCACATCCAAAGATATTAGCCGCAGCTAAAATCTCTTCAGCAAGATTTGCCCTTCTATCTTCAGGAATTTGTTCAACAAGTTTTTTAACCGAATTAGCCGTATAAGTTTCATAGGGAATTTTAAGACAATTGTTATTGTTTGCCATTGTAATTTTACTCCTTTGTTAAGACCATTTAATTCTACCAGTCGCCATATTCATAACAGGTTGAAATTCTTTCTTCTTTCTTTTCTCTTCCCTCCCTTCTTGTCTTGCTAACTGCCTGAGTAATTTTCCTGCTTCCTTTGAAACATCAGTCTCTTCCTTTGTAGTAGGATAAGTAGAAACGCCTTGCCTATTGCGGCTAGCTTCTGCTGCCGATAAATCTTCAAGACTACGAAATCCCTTGCGTGCCTGCTCAGCAGCTTTATCCACTTCAGCTAGACGACGCAAATAAAAAGGCGAGAGCGGTTGCTGAACAGAAATTTCATCTCCGTCCATAGAACCGTGCTCCCACCTTATAATACCAGTTGAGAAATTTATAGATAAAAGTCTAACCGCCATCGTAATTGTTCTCCCTTTGCCGACTCAATTATTTCAGGTATACAGCAAATTCTCTAACAAGACCATTTTATCAAGTAGAAGAAAAGGGCAGAGCATTTTCAGCCCTGCCCCAGTGGCACCCGGGATTTGACTAGCTGGACTTCTGCCCGCCAGCCCGTTTGTCCAGAAGCATCTGGACAGCCATTCCGACATAAATCCCAGCAACTTTATTGGCTTGCTGCTTCTGACCCCTCTCAGTCTCGGCATCCGGCTTCCATCCATCCTGTCGGGCAAGAGTGACCAGCTTATCCAGCGTAGCCTGAGGTAGATAGATGTAACCTTTCTTTTCGGCAGCAACTTTCTCCTTTGCCTCAGCTTTGGGGAATGTCACCTTGCCTGTCCCAGCATCAACGATTGGCTCTGCCATTTGGGTTCCTCCTTTTATTTCTGTAAAGGACTTTATTTTGCCTTTTGGGCATCCCTTACTTCACGCTTTAATTATACGGCTTCTGGCTCAAAAGAACAAGCCCGCTGGCAGCCGTTTACGACCGTTGGCACCCTTTGTGAAGGGAGCGACCCCCTGAGAACTCGTGAAATCAGCCATTTTCACCTGTTTTCACCCTTTCCCGCCCTTTTCTACCCTTTTTTACAAAAACCCCCG
>Ga0265594_1001600_pt1 | contig 17453 bp, 13 predicted proteins | sample saktaG_11_FD_190147 | JGI IMG/M metagenome (GOLD analysis project Ga0265594, IMG submission 190147) | Saline water microbial communities from Sakinaw Lake, British Columbia, Canada - sak_2011_5_24_80m | ecosystem: Environmental > Aquatic > Non-marine Saline and Alkaline > Saline ... | reverse complement strand
GCCTTCTTCCATTTATTTTACTAAACTATAAAATTAATAAATAAATGGACCTTTTTTATTAGTTTTTATTATTTTTGCAAACATACGAGACAAACTGCCGTTAGCAACAAGGCGAAGAAAGTCAGTTAGCAAAATCAAAGGTTTTAAGCGGTAATAAAAAATATTTAAAGATAAAATGAAATTTTTTTATTTATTATTATTTACAATATTTTATACAACTATTTCTAATGCCCAATGGTTTCAGCAAAACTCAGGGATAACTAAAAATCTTAATTCCGTTTTTTGCATTGACAGTAATATTGTTTTTGTTGCCGGAGATTCTGGGACAATACTTAAAACAACAAATGGAGGCACAAATTGGCACTCTCAAATTTCAAATACAAATCAAAGATTAATATCAATTTATTTTATTGATTCTTTGATTGGCTTTTCCGTCGGAGATAGTGGAATAATTATCAAAACCACAGATGGTGGGAATATATGGAATTTACAAAATTCCTATACAAATAGTCAATTGAATAGTATTTATTTTACCAGTAATGATACCGGTTATGTTGTAGGAATGAATTCCACTTTCATTAAAACAACAAACGGAGGTACAGATTGGAACGTTGATTCAACTTTTGGCCCTTGCTGTTATTATTTAAATAGTATTTTCTTTACATCAAAAAGCAAAGGTCGGATACTTGGGTATGATTTACCAGGTGCAATTATACTGTCAACAATAGATACTGGTAAAACATGGAGTATGTATGTCGACCCTGAAGCACAATATAATAATTGGTGGCTAGGGATGTCAATGGTGGAAGATACTGGTAGTGAAAGAATCGTTATTGCAGGCAATCAAGGTTCAGTTAGGAGCCTGCAAGATAATTGCACAGGTTACTGGGATATGTGGGGTGCTAACCTTGGAAATGGAAATGTTACTTTGAATTCTGTTTGTGTTTCAAAAACTGGTTTATGGAATGCAGTTGGAACAAACGGAACAGTAGGATATTTTCCGAATTACGGAAACGGCAATCAGGTGTCTGGTGTAACATCAAATCTAAATTCAATAACTTTTATAGATACTTTAATTGGATATGTAGCTGGTGACAGCGGAGTTATATTAAAAACAATAAATGGCGGAATAATAACAAGCATAGAAAATAATGCAATAACTCATGAAGCTAATTTGTACAATTATCCTAATCCATATAGCAAAACCACAATTATACATTACAAATTATCAGAAAATAGTAATGTAATATTGAAAGTGTTTGATATTACTGGTAAAGAAGTAAAAACATATGTAAATCAATTTCAGCAAAGAGGTAAATATAATTTTTATTTTGATGCTAGTAATTTACAAAGTGGAATTTATTATTATCGACTGACAATCGGAAACATTTCGGATACAAAAAAAATGATTGTATTGAAATAAAAAAATTTCTGCAAACACGAATTGACTAAAATATGGAATTGATAAGAAGCATAGAATTAAAGATTATTTAAATTATTGGCATTATTGATAATTCGCCCAGTTGCTAACAAGCGTTATAGTTAATTGCCGAGACAGTAGTAAATTCAAGGTTTGTAGTCCGTTTAACGGTATTGCAACTTGATAAGTAACTACCCCGCAATCGGCTACTATTCTTATACTAAACGTTCAGAGTGTCTAAAAACTAATAAAAAAGCAAAATAAATTTGATTGTAAAAAATATAAATCATTGATTATCAATATAATCAGGCGACTGCCTGAATGTTTTAATAAAAAATCTAATAATTTTGGGTTTTTAGACAAACTGCCGTTAGTGTAATTGCTCATTTTTTGCTATTTGAAAAGTTAATTTGTTATTTATTTGGTAGAAATAATAAAAAAGTTATATAAACAAATTCAAATTAAGTAACTTTACCGAAATTTAATTAATGAAAAAGATAGAAGAATTATTTACCGACAAAAAAATAGTTGAAAAAATACAAAGGAAACTTCCAAAATTGTTTCAACTTGCCGAATTGGAAAGCTCTCGGGCAGGAAAAATTGGAATGGAGGTAGGTTCAGTTCGTGAAAAGATTATTGTTGCATTGCTAATTTATAAATTTGGTAAAAAAAATGTTGAAACTGAAATTCCGATTACAGAATCAGAAGTTGATGTAAAAGTTTACGGTAATCCAATTTCAATCAAAACCATAACAGGAAAAAATTTAGGTGGTGTAAAACTGATTTGGACAGTTGACGCAGAAAAAGCTTTGGAATTTCGCAAGAATTATAAACCAAACTGCAGTATGATACTCGTTCAAATCAATTGGGATAATGGTGGCGGTTTTTTCTATATTCCTTTAAAAGTTCAGCTTGAAATATTAAGAAAAATCGGCATAAAAAATTACATTAAACTACCCAAAGTTGGAACCAATCCAAGAGGTATTGAAATGACTGCAAATGCTTTGCGAACACTTGTAAATCATAGAAAAACATTCAAAATTGACATTGAATGGAGAAAAGAGAAAATTAATTTCAACGCCTTTAAACGCTGGATTGAACTTTGGGAACAAAATTAAAAATTATGAAAAGAGGGACAGAAACAAGTAGCTTTGGAACAAATGGTAGAATAAATCACGATTCATCCAAATTTTATAATTCAAAATTATACAAGGAATTATCAAATGAAAAACAAGTTAGAAAAGAAACTAACTTGTTTCCAGAAAATTTGCTAAACACAACAATATTTGGTTCGGCAGAAGATATGTCAATGATACCTGAGAATTCATTGCATTTAATGATTACATCGCCACCATACAATGTTTCAAAAGAATATGACGAAGATTTGTCATTATCCGAATATTTAGAAATGTTAAGAAACGTGTTTAAAGAAACTTATAGAGTTTTAGTTAATGGTGGTCGTGCTTGTATAAATGTTGCAAATCTTGGCAGGAAACCATATATACCGATTTCAGATTACATTTCAAAAATGATGATTGAAATCGGGTTCAATATGCGTGGTGAAATAATCTGGAATAAGGCAGCAAGTGCAAGCCCTTCTACTGCTTGGGGTAGTTGGATGTCGGCTTCTAATCCAATTTTAAGAGATATTCACGAATATATTTTAGTATTTTCAAAAGGTGATTATAAAAGAGACCGTAAGAGAGATGAGAAAGAAACAAAACAAAATTCAATTTCAAGAGATGAATTTATGGAATGGACAAAATCTGTTTGGACATTTAATGCTGAATCTGCAAGAAGAGTTGGGCATCCTGCACCATTTCCAATTGACTTACCTTACAGATTTATACAATTATATTCTTTTAAAACTGATATTATTTTAGACCCGTTTATGGGTAGTGGAACGACTGCGATTGCTGCTTTAAAAAGTAACAGAAAATATGTTGGATTTGAAATAAGTCAAGAATATATTAACCTGACAAAAAATAGAACCGCACAATATGAAAATATGTTAAAACTTGAATAACAAAAGAAAAACGCCCTACAATAAATAAGCTTCAAACGGCTTGCAAAGCCAAGTTTGAAGCAAATGCTAATTATCAATTACAATTTTCTTGTTAAAGTTTCCTATTCTAATAATATATATTCCGCTTGAGAATTCTTTTAAAGAAATTGAGATATTATTTTTATCAGAAGGAATAGGATATTGTTTTACTTTTTGTGAAAGCATATTAAATATTTCTATATTTAATTCATTGGTTTCCATTATATCAGGAATTTTTATATAAAGAGTATTATTAGCAGGGTTTGGAAAGATAGATATTTCAGATGTTGCAGAATCTGAGAAAGTTTGATTATAGTCATTAAAAGTGGCGGGCATAAGTTGAAAATTACCGGTTCCGTTAGGATATCTTCCGTAAGAAATATCTTCGCTTTGTTGTCCGAAACTATTATTATCAATGCTACTCTTGTCAGAGTTGGATAATATAAGTGTTTCTCCTGATTTTGATAGTTTAAAATTAGAATGTAGTCCTTGTTGCATATTATCATCAGCCCAGATAATGATAAAATCATTGGCTTTAATAGTTGTGTCAGGGAAAGACCATTTATAAGGGTCATCTGTTTGGTCAGATAAAAACATATTAACAAGCCATATATCATTATTTGTATTATTATATAGTTCTATCCAGTCATCATATTCATTGTTCTGGTCTTTTGCAGTAGAAAGGTTAGAAGCCATTATTTCATTTATAACAAGGTCATTTTCAGATAGTTGAATACTACTGACAATATATGAATAGCATTCGTATTCAGCTCTTTCAGGAGAAAATTTTCCTGCATCATCATTTTCAGCATAAATATAATAATATACAGTAGTACCAGGATTAAAAGCAGGTATTAAAGCTCCAAAGATATTATCTCCGGATATTCCGTCATTATGGTTGCCGTCATCATACATTGATATTGAATTAAATGGAGCAAAATCTTCATTTTTATATTCTAAAAAAGCACTGGTAAGATTAGATATTTGGGCTGTTATCCAGACAGAGTCGTTACAAGATGGTGAAGATACAGATTGTTGTATATCAGAGATAACAGGAGCTTGTTTAATGATATTTGAATCTGTTAAAAAATAATTATATCGCGGGTTCATCAATACGTTTATTCCATAAATATCAGCTGTATTTGGTGGTGGAGGAAAATTTCCATCTAATCCGTGTTGAAAAGCAGGGTATGGATATAAGGAATTATGGTCATTGGCAACGCATGTATCTATCATATTTTGTAGTTGTATAGCTCTGTTTTTCATTGCATTATTATCAAGGAATTCGTTTATAAAAGTTCTGTAATGAGCAAAATATCTTTTTTTATAATCAGGTATTGCCATCAACTCTTCAATCAAAGGTCGTTTGTCATTATCATAATTCCACAGAGGATTTAGGTTTATCATTTTATCAATACTTAGTTGTCCCTGACCGCCATTTCTAAATACACCGAAGCATTCGTTTAAATCCCAGACAATAGTATTAAATCTGTTATAATCATTTTCATATAAGTAATAATTGTGTCCTGAACCGGTATAACTATCCATATTAACAGAAATATTATTAAATACGTGCATCCATAAAGAGCGGTCAACATCTAAAAACTCATTAACATTACTTGGATTATTATTTAGTTCTAAAATCATATTTGTAAGCTTTGTCCAGCCATAGTCAGATTTTATTTCATAAGATTGTTCATAGCAGATGGTATCATTGCCCATAAATATGAGTGGTGAGGATATTCCTTGTACTGATGAGCAACCTAGTGGCGGAGGTTCAGGAGTTCCTGTAATTGTAACAGGGTCGCATTTAAAAAAGCTGTTATTTTTTGAGTTAAAGTGTTTGTTTAAGAAAGGTTTGTTAACAGATTCAATGTTAGTATATAATCCGCATATAGACCCATTGATATATAACACAATATAATTTGCCTGTGGTTCCGGCATATAGTTTCGCAGGATTTCGTAAGATAAGACCTCTCGCACACAGCTTGGGTCTTTAAACATATTACCGATTTTTAAAGTGATATATCCATATAGATTTTGGTCTTTTACATAGTCAATTTTAATATTAAAGGAGTTTTTCTTTCTTTTCGGGTCATAAGAACTGTTTCCTTTAAATCTGACGCCTACACTATCATATTTTATTCCATCAACTGTTAAATCGGCTAATACTCTACTTTCAATGTTGTTTAATTTAAAAGAGTCAAGAATAGTATCCCAGTTTGCATCATAAAAGTCAAGATACAGAGTTCTGATAGTGTCAATATTATACAGATTTTGTCCATATAATTTGTTGGTAAGCATGACAGAACAAAGTATAATTAAGCCAAGTAATAGCTTTCTCATATATTTATATCTTTAACAAGACAAAAGATAAAAATTTCAAGTTTCAAGTTCCAAGTTCCCAATTCAAAGCACAAAGCACAAAGCACAAAGCACAAAGTTCATAATTAATAATTTAATAATTATTTTCTAAATTTTAAGTATTTTGAATTTTAGGCATTTTAAATTTCATAATTCATAATTCATATTGATATCCTATTCCAATGATATAAGATTGGACAGGACTATTTACATTAAATTGTTTTTGGAGCATATAAAAAATGTTTAAGTTATTTTTTTTATTAATTTTATAATCAACTCCCAGTGCATAGCGTATTTTATCAAATTCGTTTCCTTCAGGATTATCCAACTGATAGAATGATTCGCAATAAAAAAATGGTGTTACAGGATTTTTTTTGATATTATATTTTAAAGATAGTTTGTTTCTAAGATAGTTTTTTGGCACAGAGCCGTATTCTTCTGAATAAGAGCTAACATATTTTGTTTTGTATTGAGTTCTAAAAGCTAATGCAAAACGTTTTATTTTATTTTTTAGAGTTATACCGGCATAGAAACAATGACGATTGACATAATAATCTTCAATTTTTTGGTTTTTTTCAAAGCGATAGGAGGCAGCGATTCTAATGTTTTTATTTATTTTATAAGATAATCCTAATTCTGAATAGATTTTTTTTGTGTTAGATATGTTTTCATTAAATCTAAATTCCTGTTCAAAAGATGTTTTTAGTTTTTTAGTAATATTTTCTTCAATTTGTATTCCTGTCCATAGTTCCATATCTTCTTCCTGTGCATAAGCCACTGATGAATAGGTAATTATAAATATTATTAGTATCTTTTGTTTAAATAGGCGAATTAGTTGTTTTTTCATTTGTTTGTATTTTTAACAAGTTCAATGTTCAAAATTTCTAATTTTATCAGGCATATTTTTAACAAGTCCAATGTTCAATGTTCAAAGCACAAAGCACTTAATTCATAATTTTAAATTTTATATTTTTTAGGATATTCAAAAAATATTAATTTACCGGTATTTTTTTTAATCATATTCCATTCGGAAATATCAAAACTTATGGCTATAACTCCGCAAGTGGGCATTTTATCAAAATATTTATATGTAAGATAATTTACTAATATAGTAGAAGTCGGATTATGTCCTACGAGCATAACGCTTTGTAAAGAGTCGTCCAAATGCTCAATAATATCAATAATATCTGATATACTTGCATAGTAGATTGTTTTGTCAGTAATAATTTTTTTCTCTTTATCAGAATGGAACATTTCCTGTGCTAAAATATTTGCAGTAGATATGGCTCTGTTTGCAGGACTTGATAAAATAATATCTGGCTTTATATTTTTAGAACCAAGTATTTTTCCAATAATATGAGCATCATTAACACCACTTTTTTTTAATGGACGTTCAAAATCAGATAATGAAGCATCTGCCCAGCTTGATTTTGCATGACGAACAATATACAATATTTTTGTTTTACTGTTATTATTATATTGCTTGGAATTATTGACTTTATTATTACATCCAGTATTCATAAAAAAGCATATTATACATATATAGAATAACAATTTTTTAATAATTTTTTTTGTTTATATTAATGATTATGTGTCAAGTGTCAAGTGTCAAGTTCCCAGTTATTAATTTCAAATTTCAAATTTCAAACTCTAAACTCTAAACTCTAAACTCTAAACTCTAAACTCTAAACTCTAAACTCTAAACTCTAAACTCTAAACTCTAAACTCTAAACTCTAAACTCTAAACTCTAAACTCTAAACTGAAAACTGGAAACTAAAAGTCAGTTATTCGCGTTTTTCTATATAAAGGTCATCAGCAGTTTTTTCCTCATTTTTTATTGTAATGGATACAGATACTGATTTTATTTCTTCACCTGTTATACCGCAATTTATACAGTCAGAATAAGCAAAAATGGTATAATCACCTGTAATTAAGTTGTTAAAAGAATACATTCCATTGGCATCAGTGCGCATATCTTCAAAGTAAATGCTATCCTGATTGTATTTAATATATGTCCGTACCTCAGCGCCGGGATATGTATCAAGCAATTGCCCTATGCCGTTGTATTCTTTTACTATTATTTTTCCTGAAATACTGGCATAACCATCCTGAATATCTATATATTTGGTTAATTCAATATCAGGTGCAGTAGCAGTTTCTTTATTTTTGGATATTTCAGCAGTTACCATCACAGGCGATAAATCGCTTTCACAATTACTGCAATCTTCATAAGCATATATATGATAACTTCCTTTTTGTAAATGTTGAAAGCAATAAGAACCATCATAATAAGAGCGAACATCATTGCCATAAAAATCGTCATCACCATAAATGATATATACTCTTTCGTCTTTTGCCTGTTCTTTACTTACTACATTCCCATTATGGTCAGTAAGCAAATAATAAACGGTTCCTTTTATTTCACTTTTTCCGCCCATACCTTCATCTTTTTCGCAGGCAACAAAAAATAATAAAAAGGATAAAAAGACAATAATATTAAATTTTTTCATTGGTTATTGGTTTAAATGGTATAATTAAAAAAAAAATAAAAATATAAAGCAAATTTAAAAATTAATTTTAAATTTGCTTTATAACTACAAAAATTATGTATTTTAAATTTTTTTTCTTATATATATTTTTTCTTCTCCATACGTTAACACTTTCTGCTCAATGGTCTATAAGCGAATCTAATTTTCCACAGGCAAATACTTCTTACGAGCATTATTATTGTTTTTATAATTCTATAGGAAATGTCGGTACCGGACAAAATTTTGATTTTTATAATGCTTTTATATGGACTTCCGATACATTAAATTATCTTGATCCTGCCATTACTTCATTTTATTCATTATATCCTTTGGCAAGTGTGGCAACTTTTACGCCCGGTAATGTTTTAACATATAAATATTTTACAAATGATACATCAGCATACCGTGGCATAGGTGTTGTGCTTATTGGTGACTTTGGTGGCGGATGGGATACTTTGTATGGTTTTAATCATCCTGATTATACTGATACCTTGCTCTCAACCGATTATACGTATAGTCATAATGAAACGGAAATTTCAAAAATTTATATAAATAGTGGTATTCTGGATGTAATATTAACAGAAATTAAAATTATTAATGTAGATGCTTCAGGCGACTTACAAACGCCTTTTAATTATTTTAGCAATACAATGCGGGTAAAAAGAATTACCTATAAATATGATTCTGTTTTTGTTATTGGTGTATTTAATTCGGCAAACCTTGATACATTATATGATTATCAGTTTTTTGTCCCTAATGTTCGCGGACCTGTGGTAATGTTCCATACTAATGCAATAGATACTGTTCAATATGTAGAGATTATCAAAAATCCGGAGATGATAAACGGTTGTACTGACCCAAATGCACAAAATTTTAATCCGATTGCAAATATTGATGACGGCTCATGCTATTATTGTCAGGACTTTAATATATCCATAACAAATGATACGGGAATTTGTATAGGCAATGCCCTGACACTTTCAGTTCAGGGTGGCTTTTCTTATTTGTGGTCAACAGGTGATACAACTCCTTGTATCTCAGTTATTCCCGACACTTCAAGAGTTTACAGTGTGTATGTAAGCGATACATCTAATAATTGCTGGGAAATGGCTTCGGTTGCTGTTGAAGTATATTTTCCTGTTAGTGCTGACTTCTGGATTGATGTATTAAATCCATCTGTTTCTGATACTATTCGTTTTGTTAATCTTTCTCAAAATGCAATGCAATATTTCTGGGATTTTGATGCTCCTGTTAATACAGATACCAGTACACAAGAAAATCCTTTGTATAAGTATGCAACAGAGGGAACAAAAAACATAATGCTTATTGCTTCAAATTTATGTTTTGCCGATACAATATATCATTCATTATTTGTTGCTACTGATATTAATGAACAAAGTGTGGTAAAAAATATTGACATTTATCCCAATCCCGGCAGCATAAAAAATGCAACACTTTCTTTTTACCTTGAAAACAGCGACAAAGTAAACGTGTCTCTTACAGATATAACCGGAAAAAGATATACTTTGACAGATAATACACATCTTACTATGGGAGAGCATCACATGAAATTAAGAGATTTCCTTTATGATTTACCAGAAGGATTGTATATTGTAAAAATAGAAATAAACGGAAAAAAATATATGAAAAAATGGTTGATATTAAAGTGAAAATGTATATATTATACTAAAAAGAAATGCCTACGAATAATTAATGACAACTAATGACAGTGAGCGTAGCGAACAAATGACTATGAATGACTTAATGATTATTAAACAAAATATAACCACGAAAAGTATAATAAAAAAATATCCTGATAATTAAAAGGTTTGACTAAATTTGTCAAAAACAATTCTGTCATAATGAAAACATTCGGTGAAATAATACGGGAAGAACGTAAAAAAAGAGGATTATACTTACGTCAGGTTGCGGCAGCAACAGATATTGACCATGCAATTATTAGCAAGTTTGAAAAAGGAGAACAAAAACCGACAAAAGAACAGGTATTACGTTTTGCGAAATTTTTTGAACTAAAAAAAAACTTACTAGTCATTGCATGGCTGAGCGACCGTATAGTTTATGATTTAAAGGAAGAAGAATTAGCAAGCCAGGCCTTAAAAGTTGCAGAAGAAAAAATAATCTATCAAAGACAACCTAAATTGAGCAGGACAGATATTAAGTTAAAAATAAAAAATTATTTTAAAAACGAAATCCGTGTTATCAGAGCGTGGATATTTGGCTCTTTTGCCCGTGAAGAAGATGAGTTTTTTAGTGATATTGATTTGATGATTGAGTTTGATAAAAAAAAATCAATTTCTTTACTTGATTTAGCAGATATACAATTTAAACTTGAAAATATAACCGGAAAAAAGATTGATATTGTGGAAAAAGGATATATTAAACCTTTTGCATGGGAAAATGTAAAAAATGACTTAAAACTTATATATGGATAAATATAAAATAACCAATCAACTAAGATTAGAACATATTTTAGATGCTATTGAAAAAATTGAACATTATTGTAAATCTGCTGATTTAAATAAATTTCTGGAAAATGAAATGTTGCATGATGCAATATTGCACCAATTTATGATAATAGGTGAATCTATTTCTAATATTGACAATGACGTTTTGTATAAATATAATTATCCATGGCACTTACCTCGTTCATTCAGGAATTTTATTGCACATGAATATTTTGGAATAAATTTGGAAAAAGTATGGAATACTGTAAATATTGATATACCTGTTTTAAAAAAAGCAATAAAAAATATTATTGAAAAAGAATTTTAGCTTTTTATCTATATAATTCCCTAAATTTATGTTAATAAAAACACAAATCCAAAAATATCTGTTATTGTTTTGTATGATTTTACTTATGCATCCCTCTTTGTTTGCACAGGTTTACATCAATGAAGTATGTTCTAAAAACAGTAATATCCTTATGGACGAAGACGGAGAATATCCTGACTGGATAGAACTGTATAATGCAGGGAATATGCCTGTTAATATTCAGGGATATGGCTTAAGTAATACCATTGAAGATATTGCAAAATGGACATTTCCTGATTTAACAATTGCTCCGCAATCTTATTTAACTGTTTTTGCTTCGGAAAAAGACAGAAAACAATTTATTGACCACTGGGAAACTGTAGTAGATGCTTCCGGTCAATGGAAATACTTTGTGCCTGCTTCTCCGCCTCCTCCCAACTGGCGAAGTTTAGATTTTGATGATTCTCCATTGCCACAAGGAAACGGAGGCATCGGATATGGTGACGGCGATGACAATACTGTTCTGCCACCTCCTTTGCTTACTTTGTATATGAGAAAAATTTTTAACGTAGTTGATACTTCTGAAATAGTAAGCGCTATTTTACATATTGATTATGACGATGGTTTTGTGGCTTATCTTAACAATGTAGAAATAGCCCGTGCCAATGTAGGCGTAGAGGGAACACCACCGGAATTTGACGACAAAGCATATATTGAACATGAAGCACAAATGTATCAGGGCGGATTACCTGAAAGATATTACATTAAAAAATCATTTTTAAAATCTATTTTGCAAAATAATAATAATGTGTTGGCTATTGAAGTGCATAATATTGATTCTATGTCTTCTGATTTAAGTGCAATTCCGTATCTGTCATTTGCCATTAATACATCGTCTTCCAATTATTTGCCAACGCCTTCCTGGTTTGAAGTGAGCACTGCCTCATTGCATACTAATTTTGCATTATCTCAAAACGGAGAGACAGTTTATCTATCCAATGCTTCATCATCATTAATTGATCATCTTACATATTTTTATATGGAAAAAGATAACAGCATTGGACGTCAACCTGACGGAACAGGGTCTGTTGTTTTGTTTGGAGAACCCACACCTACTGCAAGTAACAACTTATCACAGACATATACAGGATATGTCTCTGACCCGATTTTTTCTCTTTCCCCGGGTTTTTATACTTTAAGCCAACTATTAAGTATTACCGATACCTTATCAGATATTTCCATTTATTATACAACTGATGGCAGTGAACCGTTACAGACCGACAACCTGTTTGATTCTCCTGTTATAATTGATTCAACCTTAGTTATTAAGGCAAAGGCATTTGATAATACAGGTGCTTTGCTTCCGAGCAATACAATTATAAATACATATTTTATAAATGAGTCAATTACTTTGCCTGTAGTTTCTTTAAGTACAAATCCTGATAATTTATGGGACTGGAATACAGGAATATATATAAAAGGTCAGTATGCTGATAGCATTGTTCCGTTTTTTGGAGCCAATTTCTGGCAGGACTGGGAAAAAGAGGGCTATGTAGAGTATTTTGACAAACAAAAAAATCTTGGTTTTGAACAAAATATAGGCATGAAAATAGCAGGAAATTATTCACGTTCCAATCCACAAAAAAGTTTTAAATTAATAGCAAGAGGAAAATACGGGGAAACTAGTATTGATTACAAATTTTTTACGGATAAGGATATATACAGTTTTAAACAAGTGGTATTAAGAAATGCCGGAAATGACTGGAACAGTGCACATTTTCGTGATGCATTAATGCATATACTTTGCCTTAAAAAAACTAATATTGATGTTCAGGAATATCAGCCCTGTGTATTGTTTTTAAATGGCAAATACTGGGGCGTTTATAATATAAGAGAAAAAATTAATGAACACTATATTGCTGACAATCACGGCATAGACCCAAAAAATGTTGATTTGTTGCAATACAATGGCGCTGTAATGTGTGGAACCAATGATGATTATATTCAACTATACCTGTTTGTTACATCCAACAATATGGCTGATTCAAGTATTTTTTCAGTGGTAGAAAACTGGATTGACCTTGACAACTTTATTGATTATTTTGCTGCAGAAACATATTCTGATAACTGGGACTGGCTTGTGAACAATGTGCGCTACTGGCGTGATAATCAGCAGGCAGGTAAGTGGCGGTATATTTTGTGGGACGTGGACTTAGGACTCGGTGCGACATGGTCATTTAATTTCAACAGTTTAGATACCAACCTTGCAAAATTTTATGATGCACAATCTATTATAATGAGTCGTCTGTTGGATAATATTTCTTTTCGCCATCGTTTTATCAATCGCTACGCTGACCTTTCAAACACTTTGTTTATGCCGGAGAGTATAAATCGCTATATCACGGTCTTTAGAGATACATTAGACCCTGAGATGCCACGGCAATTTGCACGATGGGGAAATGGATTTAATAATCCCGAATGGGGAATATCAGGTCATGGGACATACGATAACTGGAAAAATTTTAATGTTCCGCAAATAAGAATGTTTGTAAATAATCGTCCGCAATTTGCTCGTGATCAGATACAGGCAGAATTTAATTTAAAAAAGCAGGTTTCTGTCACGTTGAATGTTTATCCGGCAAAAGCAGGCAAAATTTTGATTAATACTATTATACCGGATTCTTTTCCATGGGCAGGAATTTATTACGACAGCGTGCCTGTTACCATTACAGCCATTCCAAATCCCGGTTATGAATTTGCTTTCTGGCAATCTGACTTGCTTTATCCTTTGCCTGAGACCAACTTATGTCTAAATGTGTATTTAGATACCAACGATGTTTTTACTGCTTATTTTATGGGCAGTCCTGATACAATACGTATCTGTTTTAGTGAAATCAATTATAATTCTGCATCATCGTGGGATGCCGGCGACTGGGTGGAACTGTATAATTATGGGAATATAGATGTGGATATTTCCTGCTGGACGTTTAAAGACAAATATGGCTATCATAAATTTGTTATTCCTGAAAATACAATACTTGAAAAAGGAAAATACCTTGTCTTGTGCCAGGATACAGCAAAGTTTAAGATGTTTTATCCAAATATAAGTAATGTTTTAGGACCTTTTTCTTTCGGACTTTCAAGTATTGACGAGCAGTTGCATTTTTATGATGCTTATGGCAATGAATACCTGAATGTGCAATATACAAGTGCTTTGCCTTGGCCTCAGGGAGCTGACGGCAACAGTTATACATTAGAGCTGATAGATGCCTGGACCAATTACAATGAGCCATATAATTGGTTTCAGGGTTGTATGGGTGGTTCACCCGGAGGACCGTTTGTCCCATGCGATATATCAATTAAGGAAGAAGAAGAACCACCACTTACATCAGTAAATGCAAGAGCATTTCCCAATCCTTTTAAGCAATCGTTTACATTAATGCTCCAGTTGAATGATGATGCAGTTGTCCAAATAGATTTATATGACATATATGGTCGTTTGATACATTCCAAGGCACCTTGTTCTTTCAGCGCCGGCTCTCATTTTATTCATTTGGACTTTTCTAAGTTTACTGCTGGTATGTATATTTGTAAAGTGATTGCAGATAAGAGAGTAAAAAATATTTTGTTACAGAAAGTGGAGTGATAGAAGTCCCCTTTATAGTAAGAGTGAAAACTTCCATTTTTTTAATCCTTTCATTAAATATTTTATAGAGCTAACGGCTAAATCAGTGACGCTGTTTTTCGCATCCGCTGAATTTATTTGTTCGGCTTTGCGGCGCTATTACTATATTTAAAATTTCATTACTGTTAGACGTTTTATGCAGTAAAAGTTATCAATTTTTCATTAATATGTTCATAGAGTTCAACGCATTTTTCATAAGCTTGCAAAATTGTCTTTTCTCCAAAAGCATCATCGTTGGATACGTTACATACTCCATGTTTTGTAAAATACCACCATGACCAGTCGCTACGCACTTCTTCCGGATATACACCAAAAATCTTTTCTAACTTATCAAAATATTTTTTAGCGTATTCCATCGGAATAGCCGCAAAGATTTCTATATTGTAATTATTTTTATCTAAAAATAATTTGATATGTACATTTTGAATTTTCCACTTTTTATTCCAAATTTGTAATTCTGTTTTAATACCTCGGTATGGGTAAGAAAGCGTCTGTATTACATTTTCATTTCCCGAATATTTATCTTTGATTTTCCTATAATAGTCAGTCTCCATACTCGATAAATCAGGCAAATTATTAATCAAGTGTTGATATGCTTTTGGATATTTCTTGTAAATCTCCATGCAAAGTTTATTTATTTCGGTATCACCCACGATATCCTCTTTCAAATGAATTATTATCTGATTTAAAAATGACTTAATGTCTCCATCTACTTTTCCCACTACATTCTCTGTAATAGCAAGAATATCATTATATGATGCGAGAAGAATAGATGTGTGTTTATGTTTCCTATTTGCGGTCTCAGGTTTTTTACCATCTGGTGTTAAAAAAACTAACAAGTATCTATCGTATTTTGGATATAATTGAGGAAGTTTATCTTGATAATCGCTGATTTGCTTGGGTCTTTCAGTGTTATCAATTTTATTTTCTATAGCGATAATAGTCTTTTTTTCTGGAAAATCAATCACTATATCTATCGCATCCTGTTCTCTATGAATAATTATTTTTTCTTCCAATAAGGAAATAATATCTGATAAATTAAGATTTTCACCTGAAAAAAGATTAAGGGAATGAATTCTATTTATAAATTCATTAAGAAATAAATTCCCTAATCCATGAGGATTTTGTGGAGTTAAGAGGTTTGAGATAATATTGGAATGGACTAACTCTTTCTTTTGTATTTTCATTAATTTAAAAATGTTAAACTTTTCACTATATTTCACAAGATCCTGATATTCTTTACTAAAATACAATCTCTCAATTTCTTGTTTTATTGACTTTGAAGTTTCTGACATATTTTGTACCGCATTTGAATGATGAAGCCGAACTACACACTATACTGCAATATCGCAGTATAGTATTCATTAGAATTTTATTAAACTACTTGATATATCAAAAGTTCCATTTCGTCCCAACGCGTCTCCACATTAAGTAAAAAAAAATTTTCAACCGTCCTCGGCGGATAAATAGTCAATTAGTCCTTGATACAGCGTACCGAAAGGCTGTTCGCCTTAGAGTACGCGATACGGCCAACCTGCGTGTTCGTGTAATACAAGGTTCGTAGCCACGCACTCGCCCAACTCTCCGTAGAAGACCACAAGTACGTGTAGTAACTGCGATCTGTGTAATAACCATCCAAGTCGCGACAACCCGAAGGGCCTATATCAAGACCTGAATTATCAAAATGAGAATCGCCTGTTAAATCGTCTTCAGTCCAGTTTTGGTCCGTAACATTTCCTGCCATATCACTACCTTCACTATTAGTACCTCTCCATTCCATTGTAGATTCATCATAAAGAAACTCAGTAGTACAATCACTACCACCGTTATCACTACATATCTGCCTCTCAAGTTGTGTCCATTCATAATGTGAAGGAATATGCCAGTCATTAGGACAAATACCCTGAACATGAGTTGAACATTCCGGCTGTGACGAACCTGTTCCATTACAACTTGCGGATCCATTCATTGCTGCTTCCCATTGATACAATAAACCAAGAGTAGTTGCTGATGAACAATCTTCTCCGTTGCTTGAAGTATTAGGAGGACAGGAATAATAAGCAGTGCTGATATCATCCCAACCAGAAGCACCATGGGCAATAGGCCCTTTTGTAATAACAGAATTATTAGGGTATTTTGTTGTTCGCATATTCTCTTTAAGCCAGCATTGTGAACCTATAGAAACTGTATGATATGTATGACCATCTACATCATCAACTGTGGAAGTGCCGCAGGTGAAGCAGGCAGAGGTTGTTTGATTTAAGGTAGTGGAAGAAGAATGACCGCAATCATTGTATGCCCACACATATCTTGTGTATGCTGTATTACAGGTAAGATCATTTTCTGTCTTGCTTATATTTATAGTCATATCTGTCGCTGTGCTATAGTTATTGGTAGTATTCCATTTATAACCTATTGCTCCTGTAACAGTGTTCCAGTTCCAGACAATTTGTGTTTGTGAAGGTGTGTGAGTTCCTGCGGTTGGAGCAGAAGGTGCTGTATTTACAGTAATAGCATAATTTGATGATGCAGTCCCGTTACCGCAACCATTGGTTCCGTAAACTGTTAAGTTGCCTGATGTGGCACTGTCGGAAAAATCGGCTGTGATGGAATTAGTGTTTGTTCCTGTGGCAATAGTA